>MDTC01224095.1_pt1 | contig 27463 bp, 25 predicted proteins | sample 811181 | NCBI WGS metagenome assembly MDTC01 (sample SAMN05326644, study PRJNA326480) | marine metagenome | isolation source: seawater | place: Pacific Ocean: North | collected 2011 | reverse complement strand
TAACAACTCATCCAGGGTGCGAAAGCTGCCAAACATTTCACGATAGGCAATAAGCTCCTTGGCCTCGGCAGGTCCAATGCCTCTCAGAACTGAGGCAATCGAGGATGCATCCGCTTGATTAATGCCCAGCATGGCCGCCTGCTCAGTCGTGTTTTGAGGGACCTCTGCTGCGAAAGCGAAGGGAGCAAAATACAGATCACAGCCAGGCAGGCGGTTCGGAAAAAGTCGATTATTTTCATGCTGATATCCTTATCAGTAAACTCCTGAAAAAGTTACATGAAGACCTAGACTCACCGCCACTCAGTGTAGGCCGAAATTCAGCTAACGCCAGCCGCGGCAGAGTTAAAATGCGCAAGCGCCTCAGCCGGCGATTCCGCCTGCGTTATTGGGCGCCCAACAACCAGATATGAACTCCCCATCGCCATCGCGTCAGAAGGACCAAACACCCTCTTCTGGTCCCCGCTTGCATCCTCGGGACGCCTGATACCGGGCGTAACCAGTGCGAACTCCCCAGGAAACTGCTGTCGCAGCATGGGAGTTTCTGCTGCCGAACACACCACTCCATCAAGGCCGCATTGTGCCGTCAAGCCCGCCAGTCTGCTAACCTGCTCGGCCGGTTCGCTGGGAATCCCCAATTGCTGCAAGTCAGAAGCCGCCAGGCTAGTCAGCACTGTCACCGCAATTAGAAGCGGCCTTGGACCAGCCCCGCCATCAAGCGCGCTGCGCGCTTCCGACATCATGGCAACGCCGCCGCTGGCATGTACGTTCATCATCCATACGCCCAGCTCCGCAGCGACTCGAACAGCGCCTGCAACCGTATTAGGGATGTCATGAAATTTGAGATCAAGAAACACATCAAAGCCAAGACTAACCACGCGACGCACAAATTCAGGGCCCACTGCGGTGAATAACTCTTTACCAATTTTTACGCGGCATTGTCCAGGGTCTACCTGAGTCAGAAACCGCTCAGCCAATGTCGCAGTAGGAAAGTCCAGCGCGATAATTATAGGTTTGTTGGCCACTTGAATCTCCTCACGAAGTGCCTGAGTTTAGTGCTTGGGGATTGGTCCCTGAGTATTGGCCACTATATACCGTTTTTGTAATTTGATTCGATACTGTCCCAGTTATGACAGCTTGGGCACAGCCAATACAGGTTTTTTGACTCGTATCCACATTGATTGCATTGATATCCAGCTCTTTTCTTCAACATGTTCTCGAGCATCTGGTGGATTCGCTCCAGATCTGTAGCCTGAGTTTCTCCCCGCAACCCAGCCTCCAGTTTCAGCAGCTGCGTTGCCGCTGCCACCGACGGCTCGCTAGCAATCTTCATGCGCAAGAATCGAATTGCCGCTTCACTGCCATGGGACTCCGTGATGAGCTGTGCAAGCATTTTTAGCGCAGCGGGATCAAATTGACTAGAAACGTGATCGCTCAGAGAGTGTTCAAAGTCAGGCAGTTTATCAATGGCAGCAAAGCTTTTGCGCATCGCCTTAAGTATCTGAGGGACGAAGGCCGGGTTTTGTTGCATTATCCGCTGATATTCCCGATTCGCCGCTTTGAAATTTCCCAGCTGCTGCTCAATTTTCGCTAACAGCACCGCGGCTCTCACGCTGTTACGCGTGAAACCGAATGCACGCTTGATGCTGTCGCGAGCTTTGTCATTCTGCTCCTTGTCGATAAATTGCTCGGCGATCTCACAGCAGTAATGCGCAGCCCGAGCGTTCCAGTCTGAATCTTTCTTGTAGCGCGCATTGGATAATAATTCCTGAGTGCAGGCCACAGCACTCTCCCACTCCTTTTCTGTCTGGTAGATCGTAATCAGCAACTCTAGCGCATCCCACTTTGCTACAGAGTTTTCCTGCATTAACTCTTTCAACAGACGCTCAGCACGATCCAGCAAGCCGCCAGCAATATAGTCCTGCGCAAGCTGTATGCGGGCGGCGTCAGCCAAACTGGCCTCGAGCCCGGGGCGGGCCAGAAGTGTCTGATGGACTTTGATCGCCTTATCGACCTTGCCCCGGCGCCTCAACAACGCCCCCAGCGCAAGATGGGTCTCAATTGTCTCGCTGTTAATTTCGAGCGCTTTGATGAAGGTATCGATCGCCTCGTCTGGCTCATCGTTCAGCAAGTAATTGAGCCCGACAAAGTAGTCATGGAATATAGATCCCAGCCCATCATCAGACTGCTTCTTTGAGCGATTGCCCAGCTTTCCCAGCAGCCATCCTGCAAAGATGGCGAGCACAAGAACCCCGTAGATCTCCACATTGCCCATCAATCAAGGTCCCGGAGTGAGAGAGTGCGAAGGTGATTAACTTCCTGCTTGGCATTGACGAGTTCTTTTTTCAGGCGTCGAATCTCGGCCCTGGATTTCAATTGACGAAGTACGCCTAGCCCAAGGATCAAACCAAGAAGCCCACCACAGACGAATGCACCAATTATCCAGACTGAAACAGGCAGTGGCGCGAAGCTCAGACTCCCGAAAATAATACCAACAGGTTCAGTATTAAAATACAAGAAGGTAATAGCTGCGACGAATACCAGCAGCAGAAAAAAACCAGACAGCAAGTTTGTTAGATTTCGCATGAGCGGTGAAGCAAATAGCTTTCCTCGGCTTTATGCCCTCAACGTATTCCTACCCAATGGGAGAAATAAAAAACGGCATAGCCTGACAGGCTATGCCGTTTCTCTGAGTCAGGCGCTGAAAAAAATTAGAACTAGTTTTCAGTCAGCAAACTGTTATTGACCCGGTCGCGGAGTTCTTTGCCTGGCTTGAAGTGGGGCACATACTTCCCACTAAGAGCCACTGGTGATCCCGTTTTGGGGTTGCGCCCAATGCGAGGCACCCGGTAGTGCAGAGAAAAGCTGCCGAAGCCTCTAATTTCAATGCGCCCACCTTCGGACAAGTCCTGCGACATATACTCAAGAACTGCTTTCACGGCCAGCTCTACATCTTTGGATGACAGCTGGGTTTGCTTTCCTGCGATACGATCTATCAGTTCAGATTTAGTCATATTTATCCCCTGTCCTAATCCTCGATCGCGCCGTTTAAACGCTCTTTTAGTTAACGTGGTGGTTAGCCTATCACAAGCGTAAACTACTGTAACGATTAGTTTTTATTCATCTCAGCCTTGATAAGGTCACCGATAGTGCCGGGAGAGACGTCAACCGCGTCAGTGTTTTTATGCTCCTTAATGGCAGCCTTCTCGTCATCGATCTCGATTGCCTTGACAGACAGGCTCAATACGCGATTCTTGCGATCCACACTGACGATCTTGACATCGATTTCGTCGCCTTCCTTCAGGGCATTGCGAGCATCCTCAACCTTATCACGGCTGATCTCGGAAGCGCGCAGTACCCCATCGACACCCTCAGCAAGGTTGATTACAGCTGACTTCGCATCAACTTCAGTTACCGTGCCCTTAACTACGCCTCCCTTCTCGAAGCCTCCCACGTAATCCATGAATGGGTCGTCCTCAAGCTGCTTGATGCCGAGAGAGATGCGTTCGCGCTCCGAGTCGACAGACAGAATGACAGTCTCGATTTCATCGCCCTTCGTGTAATTTCGAACGGCTTCTTCACCTGCTTCGTCCCAAGAAATGTCAGAAAGGTGCACCAACCCATCAATATTGCCGTCAAGGCCAATAAAGATGCCGAAATCAGTGATTGATTTAATGCTGCCCGAAATCTTGTCGCCTTTCTTAAAGTTCTCGGCAAAACCATCCCACGGATTCTGGAAACACTGTTTGATACCCAGTGAAATACGACGACGTTCCTCATCGATATCGAGTACCATTACATCGACTTCATCGCCCAACTGTACAACCTTGGACGGATGGATATTCTTGTTGGTCCAATCCATCTCGGAAACGTGGACCAATCCTTCAACACCCTCTTCCAGCTCAGCAAAACAGCCGTAATCTGTGAGGTTTGTCACCACTGCCTTGACACGGGTGTTCTCGGGGTAACGGGCCTTGATAGCAACCCATGGATCCTCACCCAACTGCTTCAGGCCAAGAGACACGCGGTTTCTCTCGCGGTCAAACTTCAAGACCTTAACGTCAATTTCATCGCCAACGTTAACAATTTCGCTTGGGTGCTTAATGCGTTTCCATGACATATCGGTAATGTGGAGTAGACCATCGACACCGCCGAGGTCAACGAAGGCGCCGTAATCAGTCAGGTTCTTGACGATACCCTTGACCGACATACCTTCCTGCAGGCGCTCCAGCAGCGCATCGCGCTCTTCAGTGCTGACCGATTCCAGCACGGCGCGACGGGAAACCACTACATTATTGCGCTTTCGATCCAGCTTGATCAGGCGGAATTCCAGTTCCTGGCCTTCAAGGTGGAGGGTGTCGCGAACCGGGCGCACATCAACCAGGGAGCCTGGCAGGAAAGCACGGATATTATTCAGATCGACTGTGAAACCACCCTTAACCTTGCCATTGATGACACCGGTGACAATATCGTTCTTCTCATAGGCCGCCTCCAGTTCCATCCAAGACTCGGCACGCTTGGCCTTTTCACGGGAAAGACGGGTTTCTCCGAAACCATCTTCAACGGTTTCCAGTGCAACTTTCACCTCATCGCCAACTTCCAGAGACAGATTGCCCTGTTCGTCTAGAAATTGAATGCGGGGGATGACACCTTCGGACTTCAGTCCGGCGTGGACGGTAACCCAGTCACTGTCGATGTCTATTACGATTCCGGTAACGATCGCACCGGGGGTCATATCTAGCTGCTCGAGGCTCTGCTCGAACAAATCTGCAAAACTTTCACTCATTAATTAATCCAGTTAAGTCAATCGATTAAAATCTTTTTATAAAGCAGATTATAACCATAACCATGATCCAGCCATCATGGGGTTATTACAATTGATTCACTGATTTGGAGAGCTGGTAAGGCAAAACAGGAATCCCAAATTGCTTTTGCTGTACTCACTGCTCCAGGTGGGTGTCAGGGCACAGAATGCGCTTCCTGGACGAGATCCATCACTTGTGCCATCACTTCCGCTTTATTTAAGTGGGTAGTGTCGATGATTATCGCATCGTCGGCAGGTTTCAATGGAGATATGCTGCGCTCACTATCACGCGCATCTCGCTCGGACAAGTCCTGCAAAAGGTTGCGCAGGGTAGCATCAATACCCTTATCTAACAACTGCTTATGGCGCCTTTGGGCGCGCTCCTCCAAACTCGCTGTAAGATAGATTTTCGGATGCGCATCAGGGAAAACCACGGTGCCCATATCCCTGCCATCGGCCACCAGGCCAGGAGGCTGGCGGAAAGCTAGTTGGCGATCCAGCAAGGCTTCCCTAGCAGCAGGAATCGCGCCTACCCTCGACGCCATATCGCTGCCCAGATCAGTGCGTATTTCCAAAGAGATGTCTGTTCCGGCCAGGGACACGCTACCCGGGCCCTGTAGCCCAAACTGGATGTCTAGTCCACGAGCCAGATGCGCTATCGCATCATGATCTTGCAGATCAATGTTGGCACGCGCCACCGCTACGCCGAGCACTCGGTAGAGTGAGCCACTATCCAGCAGAAAACAGCCCAGTCTGGAGGCCAAGGCGATCGCGACTGTGCCCTTGCCGGTGCCCGATGGACCGTCAATTGTGATAACAGGTATATCCATATTATTCAATTAGATAGCTCTTCTATCTTAAGCCCTATCTCAATTGCCTGAGACACAAACCCAGGGAACGATGTAGCGACATTCTGACAATTGAGAATTTCGATCTCGGCGCTGGCTCGCAGGCCAGCTACGGCAAACGCCATGGCGATGCGGTGATCTCCGTGGCTATCTATGGTGCCGCCACCAAGCCCGGTACCCCCCTCTATCCTGATGCCGTCGGCAAAGGTTTCCAAATCGATACCCAGGGTCTTGAGGCCTTCTGCCATGGCTTCAATACGATCACTTTCCTTAACTCGTAATTCTTCAGCGCCACGTAACACAGTGCAGCCATTGGCACAGGCAGCAGCCACGAATAGGACGGGGAATTCATCTATAGCCAGGGGGACCAGTGCCGGGTCAATTTCGATGCCCTGCAGTGGGGAATAGCGCACAGTGAGGTCTGCAACCGGCTCACCTCCCACTTCTTTCTCATTGCTTAACTCGATCTCCGCACCCATCTGACCTAGCAGCTCAATTATGCCAGTGCGGGTTGGATTGACACCGACATGTTGCAAGGTTAACTCTGATCCGGGTGTAATTGCCGCCGCGGCCAGAAAAAACGCTGCCGATGAGATGTCTGCGGGCACATCGATCGAAGTTGCCTGTAAAGAGCCTCCGCCAAATAAAGTGACCTCGGCATCGGGATATCCTCCCTCTAATTCATATCCGAATCCACGCAGCATCCGCTCAGTATGATCACGGCAGATCGCCGGCTCGGTGACAGAGATCTTGCCTTCAGCAAACAATCCAGCAAACAATAGACTGGATTTAACCTGAGCGCTGGCTACAGGCATGTCGTAGCTAAGGCCCACGAGGTCAGCTCCCGCTATTCGCAGCGGTGGCGTTCCGGCAGCCGACATCTCAATACTCGCTCCCATTTGGCCTAGAGGCTTGACTATTCGCTCCATCGGACGCCCGCTCAGAGATTCATCACCTGTTAACTCGGAATCAAAGGGCTGCGCCGCTAGTAAGCCAGCCAACAAACGCATGGCGGTGCCGCTGTTTCCCATATAAAGCGGCTTGCGTGGAGGCTGGAGGCCCTGCATGCCGACACCAAAGATTGTGAGCTCACCATTCTCTGGCCCTGTAATCGTTACTCCCATCTCTCGAAATGCAGCGACCGTATTCATTGCGTCTTCACCCTCCAGAAACCCAGTTACCTTGGTGACGCCTTTCGCCAGCGCCCCAAAAATGACGGAGCGGTGAGAAATGGATTTGTCTCCTGGCACTCGAATCGTGCCAGTCACCGAGCCACCGGGACTGATCCGATAACTTGAAGAGGTATTTTTCATCACCATTGCCTGTGCTGGGTTTAAAAGTCGCAAAACGAAATTGTCGCGGGTTTGCTTTGCCCGCTGAAAAATGTTCTTCAGGTCCTCGCCTGCACGCTGATTTATGAGTGCCTTCAGGCTCTGCAAATAGTCGATATACTGATCCAGAACCTTTTCCGTGGCATCTGCATTTGCAACAAAGACATCAGACCACATCTTCGCATTGCTGGAAGCGACCCTACTAAAGTCCGCAAATCCTCCAGCAGCATAGCGAAAAATATCCTCGCTAGAATCCTGATGCAGCAGGAGATCCACGATCGCATAAGCCAAAAGGTGCGGCAAATGGCTTGTGGCAGCGAGCACCTCGTCGTGACGGCTGGGCGACATACCTAACACCTCTGCCCCCAGGATACGCCATAATCGGTTCACCTCGGCGACTGCCACCGTATTATTTTGTGGCAGTGGAGTGAGAATCGACTTGCGCCCAGCGAATAAGTCGGGGTTTGCCGCCTGATAGCCACTTTTTTCTGAACCTGCGATAGGATGACCTGGCACAAACCGAGATATAAAGCTTTCATCAAAGTCTGCCAATGCTTCTTTAATGTGAGTCTTGACGCTTCCTACATCAGTAAAAACTGCATCTGCCCGTGCATGAGCCTGCAGTTGCGCCAGAAAACCGGGCAGTGTCAGAGGTGGGACAGCCAGGACTACTAGGTCAGCATTAGACAGCAGTTCTTCAATATTCCCGGTTGCTGTAAGCGTGCCATCCGCCCGAGCAGTTTCCAGGGATTCAGCATCCTGATCAACTGCGGTAATGATCAAATCTGGCAATGCCTGTCTTAGGCCGCGGGCGATACTGCCGCCAATCATGCCCAGCCCAACGATACATATCCGTTCGCTTTTCAGGCCGGCAGTCGCATTCAACAAACTCACAACCCCTCTTCCTGACTCGCAAGCTCCGTGAAAGCGGGATAAGACCCTAGGACCTTTACCTCTTTCGTGCAGCCCTCAAGACTGTAGAGGAGTTGCTTTATATTCTCATCCTCGACATGACCTTCAAAATCGATAAAGAATACATAGGCCCAGGCTTCTTTCTTTGATGGCCGCGAATCAATTTTGGTGAGGCTTATTTGTAAACGCTCGAAAGGTTCCAGCACGCGAAATAGGGCGCCGGGTTTGTTTTCTGCGTAAACAAGGATGCTGGTTTTGTCTGCTCCACTTGCTGCCACCACGGACCGATGCAGCACCAGGAAACGGGTACGGTTGTCCTCTTGATCCTGAATATTGCCTGCCAGAATGTGCAAACCATAGGTTTCCGCAGCGACCTCACCGGCGATGGCGGCCACACCCCCCGCAGCCGAAACGCGACTCGCTGCATCTGCATTACTAGTGCACTCCAACAGCTGCGCCTTGGGGTAGTTTGCATGTATCCAATCGCGACACTGCGCGAGTGATTGTTTGTGAGACGCAATAACCCTAATCGCCATGTCTTCCGAACCAGGCGGCATCAACAGGTTGTGCTCAATCGGCACAATTTCCTCACCTACAATCTGTACCACGCTGTCAACAAAACAATCCTGTGTATTGTTAACTGGCCCTTCCGTAGAGTTTTCAACTGGCACCACACCGAAATCTGCCACTCGTTCGGCTACGGCGGTGAACACATCATCAATCGTTGCGCAGGGGTGCAGCTTGCACTCATTTCCAAAATGGTTGATGGCTGCTGCCTGAGAAAATGTGCCATATGGCCCGAGGAACGCGACGGTGCTTTGCTTATTCGACATTTGAATATGTATTCCAAGGCTGTGTGAGCTAGTGCATCCCCACTAACGCAGAGAATTCGAAGTACAGCGCTAATCCTTTACTCCGGCGTACCTTCATCAGCACCATTATCGTAAGCGCTATCTTGATCACGGCCCGAATTGGCATCAACCCCACTGGTATTAGCGGGCGCCCCAGTTATTGGGCTAGCTGACTCATCCTGCACCTCGATCGATTCATCTGGTTCTTCTACCCGCTCGAGCCCTACCAGTTTTTCGCCTTGCTTGAGACGTATCATGCGCACACCCTGGGTGTTTCTGCCTTGCACAGCAACCTCATCAATGCGGGTTCTAACTAAGGTGCCCTTGTCTGAAATCAGCATGATCTCGTCGCTGTCAGTGACCTGCACCGCGCCAACCACTGCGCCGTTGCGATCACTGGTCTGTATACCAATCACACCCTGACCGCCGCGCCCGTAGACTGGGAATTCGGCGGTTTGGGTGCGCTTACCGTAGCCGTTCTCGCTTACCGATAGAATATATTGCTCGGGCTCCGGGATTATCAAGGCAATCATGGCGAAGCCTTCAGCCATCTTGATCCCGCGCACACCTCTGGCCGTGCGGCCCATCGGTCTGACATCAGCTTCGGCGAAACGGATCGTTTTCCCGCTACTGCTCACTAACATGACGTCCTTACTACCATCAGTTATGGCCGTACCTACCAGCTCATCACCCTCGTCCAGCTCAATAGCACGCAAGCCAACACTGCGCTGGCGAGAAAAATTAGTGAGAGCGGTTTTCTTCACCGTGCCGTTAGATGTAGCCATAAATACAAAGTGGTTTTCACTGTATTCACTAACTGGCAACATACTGGTGATACGTTCGTTTTCCTCTAATGGCAGGATGTTCACCAACGGCTTGCCTCTTGACGCGCGGCTAGCTACCGGAAACTGGTACACCTTGATCCAGTAAACCTTACCGACGCTGCTGAAGCACAGCAAGGTGTCGTGGGTATTGGCAATCAGAAGGTGCTCGACGAAATCTTCGTCTTTGACGCTAGCTGCAGATTTACCGGTGCCACCGCGACGCTGCGCCGCATAATCAGCAAGCGGCTGCGACTTCGCATAGCCCGATTGGGAAATAGTCACCACGCGATCTTCTTCAGAGATCAGGTCTTCAACCGTAAGGTCCATTTGTGACCCAACGATCTCGGTGCGGCGCTCATCGCTATATTCTTTGCTGATAGCTTCCAGCTCATCTCGAACTACCTGTAACAGACGCGATTGGTTCTGCAATATATCCAGGAAGCCAGCTATCTGTTTCAACAATTCTTTGTAGTCATTGATGAGTTTCTCATGCTCCAACCCTGTGAGGCGGTGCAGTCTGAGTTCAAGAATGGCCTGCGCCTGATCGGGGGAAAGGAAATATTCTGCCTCTTTTAAGCCATAGCCCTCATCTAGCCCATCCGGGCGACAGGCATCAGCACCCACTTCACCCAACATGGCCAGGACGCTGTCTGATTTCCAGGAGCGAGCCAGCAATTTTTCCTTGGCCTCTGCCGAGGTGGGTGAAGCCTTTATTAATCCAATAACTGCATCGATGTTGGCCAGAGCAACCGCAAGCCCTTCCAGGACGTGACCCCGCTCTGTTGCCTTGCGTAATAAGTAGGTTGTTCTGCGAGACACCACTTCGCGGCGGTGACGCAGAAACGCCTCCAAAACTTCCTTGAGATTTAAGAGTCGGGGCTGGCCGTCGACCAGGGCCACCATATTTATGCCAAACACAGACTGCATCTGAGTTTGGGCATACAAGTTATTAAGTACCACGTCTCCCATTTCGCCGCGACGCAGCTCAATGACTATGCGTAAACCATCTTTATCTGACTCATCGCGGAGTTCGGTAATACCTTCAATTTTTTTCTCTTTTACCAACTCTGCGATGCGCTCGATCAGCTTGGATTTGTTCAGTTGGTAAGGAATTTCAGTAACGATGATAGTCTGCTTACCACTTTTCGCGTCTTCAAAAACATCGGCCTTGGCTCGAACATAGATGCGCCCACGACCAGTTCGATAGGCCTGCACAATTCCGGCCTTGCCGTTGATGATGCCGGCTGTCGGAAAATCCGGGCCCTGAATATGTTGCATCAAATCATCGACAGTGGAATCGGGGTTATCCAGCAGCGCGATAACGCCCTCAATTACCTCGCCCAAATTATGGGGTGGAATATTTGTAGCCATGCCCACCGCGATACCAGATGAGCCATTGACCAGCAAGTTGGGAACCTGGGTAGGCAGCACATCCGGGATGTGCTCTGTGCCGTCATAGTTGGGCGAGAAATCGACCGTTTCTTTGTCAAGATCGGCAAGCAAATCATGGGCAATTTTGGCCATCCGAATCTCGGTGTAACGCATTGCCGCTGCGGCATCACCATCGATGGAGCCAAAGTTCCCCTGACCATCAACCAGCGGGTAACGCAAGGAGAAGTCCTGCGCCATCCGCACGATCGTATCGTAAACCGCCGTATCCCCGTGGGGGTGATATTTACCAATGACATCACCCACCACACGTGCTGACTTTTTATAAGGCTTGTTGAAGTCGTTGGATAATACGTTCATAGCGAACAGCACACGCCGATGCACGGGCTTCAGACCATCCCTTACATCGGGCAAAGCTCGACCCACTATTACGCTCATTGCATAAGCGAGATAGGATTCACGCATTTCACTTTCTAATGCGACAGGCAAAACCTGCTTGGCAAATTCAGACATACTTTTGAGATTTCCTAAAACTCGGCTGGTCGATAGCACCTTATTGCCGATGGGGTCAGGGCGAAGGCGCCGGACTGCTGAACAAGTAGCTGCGATTGACGGCTGTTGTTGTTAATTTTGCACGTGCTCTTGAAATAGTTTTCACGAATTGAGCGACATTGACCTAGACACCCCGATTGATCCCGAGGAACGCACATCCCCGCCCAGTTAAATCTAGTAATAACTCCAGCAATCCAACCGCTATGTGATGGAACTAAACTGCCGAAAATTTTGGATGGTTTTTAGCCACTCAATCAGACGGTAAGTCTACCACAAATTGAACCCATATTGACACTGCCAAGGCCGATTTTTACCAATATTTTATGCATATTTTTCAATCACTTAGACAAAATGAAGTCGCACTAAATCCAGCGCGCCTTTTGAGCTCCAAACAGGTATAATTTCCGTCCAGATTTGTGCCTTTTTCCAAATGATTTTTCGCCCCGAGCCAACATGGAGTTTTAACGCTTGAGCCCTGCCCCCAACACTGAAGCCGACCTCATTATTGAAGCCGCCTGGATAGTACCAGTCGTGCCTCGAGACGCCGTAATTACAGACCATGCCCTGGTCATCAATAACAGGCGCATCAACGCTATAATCCCAATTAATGAGGCGAAGGGTCTGACCTGCAAACGCCGCGTTGAGCTGAGCAATCACATACTGATGCCGGGCTTTGTCAATGCGCATGGCCACACACCCATGTCGCTGTTTCGCGGTTTGGCTGACGATATCCCGCTGCAGGAGTGGCTGGAAGACCGGATCTGGCCTTTGGAGAGCAAATATGTAAGTCGGGAGTTCGTGCGCGATGGCGCTATGCTGACCCTCGCAGAGATCATCCGCTCAGGCACCACCTGCTTTGCCGATAATTATTTCTTCCCGGATGAGGTGGCAAAAGTTGCCAATGAGGCCAGTTTGCGCGCTCAACTGGCATGTCCGGTATTGGATTTCCCTACGGTCTGGGCCCAGGGTGCTGACGAATATATAAGCCAGACAACCCAACTCCACGACGATTATCGCAGCAGTGAACTGGTGAGCATCGCGTTTGGGCCCCACGCGCCGTATACCGTGTCAGATAAACCGCTGCAGCGCATTGCAGCGCTCGCCGAAGAGTTGGATGTCCCAATCCATATCCACATGCACGAGAACGCGAGGGAGGTCTCCGATGCGCTCGCGTCGGACGGTCGCCGACCGCTGACGCGCATGGCTGACCTAGGCTTGGTCAGTCCGCGCCTTTTATGTGTCCACGCAACCCAATTGATCGACGATGAGATACGGCTGTTATCTCAGCAGGGAGCGAATGTTATCCACTGCCCATCTTCAAACCTGAAACTAGCCAGCGGACTCTGTGAAGTAGATAAGCTTCTGAAACATGACGTGAATGTCGCGCTTGGCACCGATGGCGCCGCCAGCAATAATGACTTAGATATGTTTGGTGAAATGCATCTCATGGCTCTGCTTAGCAAGGCGGTGGCAGATAATGCCGCAGCCGTCTCTGCGCAGCAAGCGCTTGAAATCGCGACCCTCAACGGCGCCAAGGCTCTTGGCATGGAGCGGGATATCGGCAGTCTGGAAGTTGGAAAATTTGCCGACATCTGCGCGGTATCGCTAGATCATTTGAGCCTTACACCAATGAACAATCCGATTTCTCACCTGGTGTACGCCAGTAACGGTAGTGTCGTCAGCCATGTCTGGTGTGCCGGTTCACTCTTGCTCGAAGACGGTGAACTGCAAACCCTGGACCTGTCGTTAATCAAAGAACGCGCCGCCCGATGGCAGGCGAAATTCGCGCAAGCGTGATCGGCACGCTATTTGTCCAGGAAACGAAATATGGAAAACGTCGACAATCTGGAAATAAGCAAGTTTGAAGCACTCGCCTCCCGCTGGTGGGATCCGGAAAGTGAATTCAAACCGCTGCACGAAATTAACCCACTGCGGGTCAATTACATCAGCCAGAAGATTAATCTTGCCGAGAAGCAGGTGTTGGATATTGGCTGTGGTGGAGGCATTCTGGCAGAAGCCATGGCCCATCATGGCGCCAAGGTTACCGCAATCGATAAGGCTGAAGCCTCCCTTTCAGTTGCCAAGCTGCATTTGCTGGAGAGCAAACTGGATATCTCCTATGTCGACAGCACTGCCGAAGAGTTCGCGGCAGACAAGCCTGAGCAGTTTGATGTGGTGACTTGCCTGGAAATGCTTGAACATGTGCCGGACCCAGCTTCGGTGGTCGCGGCCTGCCAGCGCATGGTGAAGCCCGGCGGCCAGGTTTTCTTCTCAACCATTAACCGAAATCCCAAATCCTATCTGTTCGCTATCATCGGAGCGGAATACATTCTCAATTTACTACCGCGCGGCACCCATGATTACGCAAAGCTCATCAAACCCGCAGAGCTAGCTGCATGGGCCCGTGAAAGCGATCTTGAGCTACAGGATCAGATCGGCATGGGCTACAACCTTTTGACCAAGCGCTATTTCCTGCAGCAGAACCTGGATGTAAATTACCTGGCCTGCTACCAAAAGCCGACTGCTTAAGTCATGAGCCTCAATACATCAATAGAGTCTGTACTGTTCGATCTGGACGGCACACTGATCGATACGGCGCCAGATTTCATCGCAGTTGTTAACCAGCTCACCACTGAAAACAACGAGTCAGCGGTATCCCCTGAGCTGGTCTACCAGACGGTCTCCGATGGCGCACAAGCACTGGTCAAGCTGGCCTTTAAAATTGACGAAGACCATGAGCGATTCGCCAGCTTGAATCAGCGTCTGCTGGATATTTATCACGAGCAGCTGCTCAATACCCAAGCAAGTCTCTACCCTGGCCTTGCACAATTACTCGAAGAATTAGAAGCTGCCGAAATTCCCTGGGGTATTGTCACGAATAAACCGGAGCTTTATAGCCTGAGGCTGTTAGAGAACCTCGGGCTGCTGCAGCGCTGTAAAGTGCTGATCTGCCCCGATCACGTCAGCGAGCGCAAGCCCCATCCAGAGCCCATCTTCAAAGCCTGCGAAATTCTGAATTGCAGCACAGAGCGCACGGTCTACCTTGGTGACCATATCCGCGATATTCAGGCAGCAAAGAACGCCGACGTGATTGCAGTTGCTGCCGCCTATGGCTATCTTACTCCTGATACCAGAGTCGAGGAATGGTACGCTGACTTCATACTACAATCCCCCGAGCAAGCCCTCCCGCTTCTCAATATGCTTACGTTTGCCTGAATCATGTTTACCTACTCTCCCTCAAAAAACCTGCTGGCAGGTCGAACGCTGCTAATCACCGGCGCCAGTGACGGCATTGGCCGTGTTTGTGCGACCACCTTCGCTGAATACGGAGCAGATCTGATCTTGCTGGGACGCTCCAAGGAAAAACTGGAACAGCTGTTTGATGAATTGGAGAAATGCTATCCTGGCAAGGCTACCATCCAACCCATGGATTTCTCCACCGCCAGTGCAGAAGATTACAAAGCCCTCGGCGAGTCACTGACAGAGAACTTCCCGGTCCTTGATGGTCTACTTCACAACGCTGGATTACTGGGAACGCTCTGCCCAATTGAGCACTATCCGGATGCTGACTGGGAGAAAGTGCTCAAGGTCAACCTGAACACTAACTTCTTTCTGACCAAGGCAGCAATGCCATCATTGCAGCGATCCGATGACGCTCGCCTGGTGTTCACCGCGTCAAGTGTGGGTCGTCGGGGGCGGGCCTACTGGGGCGCTTACGCGGTTACTAAGTTTGCCGTGGAGGGGTTGATGCAAACCATGGCGGATGAGCTGGGCAGCACCAGCAAAATTCGAGTTAACAGCCTCAATCCTGGCGCCACCCGCACGGCTATGCGCCAGACTGCCTATCCCGCAGAAGATCCCAACACTCTACCTGAGCCGGCGGCTTTGATGGCCGTCTATCTGTATCTCATGGGTCCAGACAGCACGTTAATACATGGTCAGGCCCTTGATGCCCAAAGTTTTAGCGACAATTCCTTGACGCCTGACTAAGGGACCACCCAAAAAACGGTTTGATGATTGGGGAGAGCTCAGGCTTACTTTAACCCAACCAGCTTCAACAGCTTCTCAGACTCGACCTTTGGCAACTCCCGAAATTGACCACGCCTGACGGAACTTGGGATAAAAATAGGCCCGAAGCGAACCCGTTTCAGGCGACTAACCTTCAAACCTTGAGACTCCCAAAGCTTGCGCACCTCACGGTTGCGGCCTTCCATTAGCACTACGTGGTACCACTGATTAACGCCCTCGCCACCAAAGTGCTGAATATCGGTGAAACGGCATAAATGATCGTCAATCATTACACCACTATGCATAGCCTCTACCATCTCGGGGGTCACTTCACCCATTACCCGCACCGCGTACTCCCGCTCCACCTGAGAGCTGGGGTGAGTCAATCGGTTAGCTAGTTCACCATCAGTGGTAAAGAGCAACAAGCCACTGGTGTTGATATCGAGGCGCCCAATTGAAACCCAGCGCCCATGTTTCAGCGGCGGCAGTTTGTCAAATACGGTAGGCCGTCCCTCTGGGTCTTTGCGCGTACAAATTACATCTTCTGGCTTGTTGTAAAGGAGAATCCGGCGAGATTCGCGCGTCTTATGCTGCGGCGCCAGTTTTTTACCATCCACCATGATGCGGTCGCTATCTTCAACGCGAACGCCCAGTGTTACGACTTCACCATTAACCCTAATACGACCTGCCTCGATCCATTTTTCGATTTCGCGACGTGAACCAAAACCGGCGCGCGCCAGAACTTTTTGTAGTTTTTCACTCATGTGCTGGACTTGTATTGCTGAACTTCGATTTAATGGGCGGCTTGGCGCTTATTGAGTTAAGCTGGTATTCTTTATTTTGGCGCTATCGATCAGCTTCCCGATCAGGATCCTGGCTCATGAATTCCAATATCTGTGCGCCCTGGTTTTCTTCATCAGAATCTTCTGCAGTCTCATTCTCAGTTTCTACCACAGCGCTGCTGGCATCAGAATCTGCAAGCTCGCCGCTATCGCCAGACGTTGAAAAAGAGAATGGCATCCCGGCTTCGTCATTATCCAACTCATCTCCAGCGTCTTGCGAAGTCAAATCCTGTCCAGACACATTTTCTTCTGCATGGGTCTCAACAACTTCGCCTGAAATTTCCGCAGCCCCAGGCTGCCCGTCAGATGCAGCTTCATTATCTGCAACATCTGCAGACGCTGAATCGCCGTCAGCATTAATCTTCCCATCTTCCAGATCTTCGGCAACGCCTTCATTACCCGCCTCTTCTTCTAGAATCTTTTCGGGTATGCCCATCTTGAGAATTTCGTCAAGGGGCTTCTTGGAAAGCTCCAGAGCCTCCTCTTCTTCTAACAGCTGCGCGCGCTCTGCCTCATTCTGCTCAAAGCTGGCCTCGTCGGTGACATCTTCGGGTAAATCGATGACCCTCTGCTGCGCAAGCTCATCCGCCAGATCAAATTCCTGATCCGTTTGCGCCAATTCCTTGATTTCAGAGAGCGGCGGCAGTTCCTGCAGACTCCTCAGATTGAAATAGTCCAGGAACTGTTTGGTGGTGGCGAACATGGCTGGGCGCCCGGGTACGTCTCGATGACCGACTACGCGGATCCACTCCCGGTCCAGCAGCGTGCGAATTATATTTGCGCTGACACCAACGCCGCGAATTTCCTCGATGTCACCACGGGTGATTGGCTGTCGATATGCGATAAGTGCCAATGTCTCCAATAGCGCTCGCGTGTAGCGCGGCGGGCGGTCTTCCCACAGTTTGGCGACCCACTCACTCAGGTCCTGCTTTACCTGAAAACGATAGCCCGATGCGACTTGCTTGAGCTCAAAACCACGATCACCGCAATCCGCCGAAATTGCCTCCATCACGGTCTTTAATTCCTTACGATCTGGCTCCTCATTCTTCGCGAAAACCGCGATTATGTTGTCCAGCGTCAAAGGGCGACCCGCTGCCATCAGCAGACCCTCAACGATCATCTTTACTTTATTATCAACATCACTCATAACTACTTTCGAGGCGATCCAGGATTAGGTTCGGGATTTGATATGAATTGGTCCAAACGGATCGGACTGTACTATTTCAACTAGGGAATCTTTTAAGAGCTCCATGACCGCAAGGAATGTCACCACCACCCCAAGTCTGCCCTCGTTTTTGATCAGCAAGGCAACCAGGGGCATGAATTTGTGCTCAGAGATACGCTCCAGAATTTCAGACATTTTCTCACGGGTGGACAGCGTTTCAAATTGAATGTGGTGGTGCTCGAACATCTCGGCACGATTCAAGACCCTCGACAGGCACATCAAGATTTCATCCAGCTTGACTTCCGGGTCGGGTGTCACGCGATCTATCTCTGGCGGTGAGGCGGAAGCCAACTGAATGTCCCGATCCATCCTCGGCAGCTCGTCCAGGTCCTCAGCCGCTTTCTTGTAGCGTTCATACTCCTGCAGGCGTCGAATCAGCTGCATGCGCGGATCGTCCTCCTCCGCTTCTTCTTTGACTTGCCTTGGCAGAATCATCCGGGATTTGATTTCAGCTAACATGGCTGCCATCACCAGGTACTCTGCTGCCAGTTCAAACTGGCTCGCCTGCATGATATCTACATAGGACATGTACTGATCGGTGATATCGGCGACGTTTATATTGAGAATATCAATATTCTGGCGTTTGATCAGGTACAGCAACAGATCGAGGGGACCTTCGAATGATTCCAGAAATATTTCGAGCGCGTCGGGCGGAATATACAGGTCTTTTGGGACTTCGGTATAAGCTTCACCGCCCACAATGGCCAATGGCAGCTGCGCCTGCTCTGGGGGTAGACCATCAGTTTGCTCGGGGGAGTTAGGCTGGTTTTCATCGGGGGGAGATTTATCCCCTTGCACTCCAAGGTGCTCCGATTCCGCTTCAGTCTCGGTAATGGTCAATCTGTTTTCTACCAGGGCCTGAGAAAGCTCTATGTTACTTCAATTTTCAGAAAAATGCCCACAACCTTCACGAACTCTACCAGTTACTTAGTCCCATTGCCGAACGTACCTCAGCCAGTGTTTCCTTGGCCGATTCGCGGGCCTTTTCACCGCCATCTACCAGGATCGAACGAACCAGGTCGCGATCCTTTTCAAACTGTTCAGCTTCCTTCTGAATCGGTTCCAATTCCGCCGTAATCGCGTCAATCACCGGTTTCTTGCACTCCAGACAGCCAATTCCAGCACTCTTACAGCCTTGCTTAACCCAGTCTTTGGTCTCGGCATTAGAATAGGTTTCATGTAACTGCCAGACCGGGCATTTGTCCGGATCTCCAGGGTCGGTAAGCCTGACGCGGGCCGGGTCTGTGGGCATAGTACTGATCTTCTTGCTGACCTGCTCCAGAGGTTCGCGGAGGCTAATAGTATTATCGTAAGATTTCGACATCTTTTGACCATCCAGGCCAGGCATTTTGGAGGCCTGCGTGAGCAGCGACTTGGGCTCGGCCAAAATCATCTTGCCGCTACCCTCCAGATAGCCAAACAGTCGTTCGCGATCACCAAGGGTAATATTCTGCTGCTCTTTCAGCAGGGCTTGCGCCTTTTCCAGCGCCTCGTGGTCGCCCTGCTCCTGGTATGCGGTCCGCAGCTGCGAGTAGAGTCGGGCCGATTTTTTCCCCATTTTCTTAATCGCCGCCTTAGCATTTTCTTCAAAGCCAGGCTCTCGCCCATAGACATAGTTGAACCGCCTGGCGACCTCGCGGGTTAGCTCAACATGAGCAACCTGGTCGGCGCCAACCGGCACATAGCCTGCTCGATAAATCAGGATGTCTGCGGCCTGCAGCAATGGGTAACCCAGAAACCCGTAGGTATCGAGGTCTTTTTCCTGCAGTTTCTGCTGCTGATCTTTATAACTTGGCACTCGCTCCAGCCAACCTAGCGGTGTAATCATGGATAAAAGCAAATGCAGCTCCGCATGCTCAGGAATTTTAGACTGCACAAACAGCGCCGCTGAACCTGGGTTCACGCCCACCGCCAACCAGTCTATAACCATCTCGATCACGTTCTCTTCAAACAGCTTAGAATCGCCGTAATGCGTGGTTAACGCATGCCAGTCGGCCACGAAGAAGAAGCATTCATATTCATGTTGGAGTTTGATCCAATTTTGCAGCACACCATGGTGATGCCCAAGATGCAGATGCCCGGTTGGGCGCATACCTGACAATACACGCTGTTGCGAATTCACCGTCGACAAGTTCACTTCTCCTTCCTATTTCACTTACTTCGTTAAGCTCCTGCCTTGTTTGGCTGACAGTTTAGCGAGCTGCAACACCGAAAAATTCAGGGCTGTCCAACAAATTTTGTGCCATTACATGCAGTATCTTTGCAGCAATGGCGGTGCTTACTGAAATGGCTCTGGGTCGCCCTTGCCAACTCGCACCACCTCGGGTACTCCCTCTACCAGATCTACCATGGTGGTGGGCTCAAGGATGCAAGCGCCTCCGTCTAAAATCATATCCACCAGTTTGCCTAGCTTCATTCGCATCTCGTAGGGGTCTATAAGTTGCTCTGGCTCATCCGGCAAAATCAGGCTGGTGCTCATTATGGGCTCCCCGACCTGAGCAAGAATAGACTGGGCTACAACATTGTCAGGTACTCGCAAGCCGATAGTCTTTCGCTTTGGATGCATTAGACGGCGCGGCACTTCCGGTGAAGCCTTTAAGATAAAAGTATAAGGGCCAGGCGTGTACGCCTTGAGAATCCGGTATGCGCTGTTTTGCACCCGGGAATAGGTAGACAATTCCGACAAGTCGCTGCATAACAGGGTGAAATTATGGTTCTTGTCGAGTCGACGAATACGGCGGATACGCTCCATTGCGGCTTTATCGCCTATATGGCAACCCAGGGCATAGGTTGAATCCGTTGGATAGACGACTACTCCCCCGCCCATCAGGCACTTCGCCACCTGCCGCACGATGCGAGGCTCGGGATTGAGAGGATGTACCTGTAAATATTCGCCCATAACGCGACTTCTGCACTAAGCTATTTGGCGGTTTAATCTGCGGGGTCAGCTAAAAGGGTGGAGATTCTATTACATCAGCTGGCAAAAGCAGACACCTTTTTACAAATCCATTATGATGACCACCTTGGCGCAGTAGTCGAGACCGGAAGCAACATGAAACAGTTTATTGATTTCATCCCCCTGCTGATTTTTTTCACTGTGTGGGCGATGGATGAACGCAGTGTCACCATCGGTGATGTCGAGCATAGCGTTGGGGGCATTTTCAGCGCAGCCGAATTTCTGCTCGCGGGTTCCATCCTGGTGTATGGCTGCCTGTTTGCCGCGCAAAGGCGACTGGATAAATTTCAGTGGATTACCGTTGCTGCCGTGGTGTTGTTTTGTATTCCCACCATAATTTTTAGGGACACCAACTTCCTTAAGTGGAAAGCCCCGATCGTCAACTGGATTTTTGCAATAGTCTTTATTGCCTCCAGGTATATTGGCGACAAACCAGCCATTGAGCACATGATGGGGGACGCGGTAGAGGCACCGAAGGAACTCTGGACCAAACTCAATACGATCTGGGTTTACTATTTCGTGGTGCTCGGTGCTATCAATCTGGCGGTAGCGTTCACGCTAAGCGAGGCGCTCTGGATTCGATTCAAGGTTTTTGGAAATCTTATCCTGACCTTTGGCTTTGTGCTTGGACAAATGCCCCTTCTTGCAAAGTACATTAAAGTTGAAGAAGAGGAAGCTGATACCAAAATCGCAGAAGAGCAACCGTAATCTGGCAAGGTGTCGGGTGGCGCGGGCTTTTCGGGGAGCTTGATTATTGCCGAATTTGACAGCCTGGAGCAGGCTCAGGCCTAGGCCGATGCCGACCCCTACGTGGCGGCTGACGTTTATGATAGCGTTCAGGTGGAACCCCCTTTAAGCGGCTGCGCTGACCTGGCTGATACGCTGACTAGTCCGGCGCAAACGCGGGCTTTAGATCTGGATAAGCCTGGTCCAAAATAGCATTCCATTCTAACAACTGGGCCGAGCGCCGCCTGAACAGCTCGCCAGGATCTCCCTCAATTGTAATACTGTTTATGCGGTCTCTCCGTTTGATTTGTCGGATTACCGGTAAGCCTTCTATCACTCTTCCAAATACGCTATGCAAGCCATCGAGATGGGGGGTGGCAAGATGAGTGATGAAAAACTGACTGCCGTCAGTGCCCGGGCCTGAGTTGGCCATTGAAAGCGCGCCCTGTCGATTATGCTTGAGCAAAAGCTCACCTGCAAAACGATACCCCGGCCCGCCAGTACCAGTTGCCAGGGGGTCGCCGCCCTGCGCCATGAAGTTTCTTTCCACGCGGTGGAATGTCAATCCATCATAAAAGCCGCGCATTGCCAGATTAACGAAATTTGCTACAGTGGTAGGAGCGGCCTTTTCGTTTAATTCGGCCCTCATCACACCGCGCTCCGTATCGATCACCGCAACAAGCGGCTGAGCCAAGGCAAATGTCGACAGCAGACTAAGCAAGGAAACAACAATCAGTTTTTTCATTTCAAGTTATTCTCTAAACACTAAATACTAATAAACTAAATACTAATCACGATTCGACCATGCCCAATCTTTAGACCGCATAGTCAATGATGACCGGCGCATGATCTGAAAAATTTTCGGCAGTATAAATTACGGCTCTCACAATCTTGTCGCGCAAGCCCGGGGTAACGACATGGTAATCAAGTCGCCACCCCACGTTCTTGGCGCGCGCCTGACCACGATTCGACCACCATGAGTACTGATCGGGTTCCTGATTAACCAGGCGAAAAGCGTCGGACCACCCCACCTCATCATAAAGCGTATCCAGCCACAGCCTCTCCTCCGGCAAAAAACCCGAGTTTTTTCGATTCGCGTGCCAATTCTTTAAATCAATTTCTTTATGGCAGATATTCCAGTCAGCGCACACGACGAACTCGCGGCGTTTCCGACGCAGTCCGCGCATGTGCTCCATGAAGTGTTCCATGAAAGCAATCTTGCGCTCCTGTCGATCTGGGCCTGAAGATCCGGAGGGCAGATAGAGGGAAACCACGCTCAGGCCCGGATAATCCGCCTGGAGGTAGCGCCCTTCAGTGTCGGCTATGGGAAAACCCGTGCCTCTTAGGATTTTGGAGGGCTTTTCCCTGCTGTACAGCGCCGTCCCAGCATAGCCCTTTTTTTCTGCATCAAAGTAATAACAGTGATAACCCTCTGGACGAAACATAGCATCGGTGAGTTGGTGCTCCTGAGCCTTGGTCTCCTGCAGGCAAATGACGTCAGCCTCGGCCGTCGCCAGCCACTCGAAGAAGCCCTTGCGGGACGCGGCTCGGATTCCATTGCAGTTAAAAGTGATAATTCGCATAACTCGCTCTCCGCTGAAACCTGCTAGGCGGCGCGGGTCTCACTAACACAAAATCTGCTAGGCATTTTACGCTGTGCCCCAGAGCAGCACTAGGGAAAGCCGGTACAGGAAAGCGAATTAACGGATCTGGTAGAATTTGAAGTGCCAGACTAACCAAGGCAAACAAAGAAACAGCGCCACCGCTCTGCGCAGGCTGGGACAGACCTGCATCCAGCGCGCAATAGACTGGAGAGCCTGATTACTCATGATAGATTGGACGCCATAGGAAAAATTTAGTCCAGGCATGCATCTCGGATATACGTTACTTATAGTTACATATATGATTCCCACCCAAACCAATCCCGTATCGCAGGGATTGGAACATTTAAATAGGCAATTCAGTCCTTTAGCAACCTCGGATTTTTACCGAATTAAGACACTTGCAATACAGAAAACCAGCATATCTAATTGTTTTAATTATATTTATTATTTTTCTAGCAATTCGAGCCAAGGATTTGTTACTTTTTATAAAAGTGCGCTTTTTTACTCATAAACGTTACTTTTTCCTACTCAATGTGTTACGATCCGCGCCGTGCTGTGGCGGTCACAGCCGAATTAAATCTGACTCATCATTGTTTAAAGGAGAAAACTAATGAGTAAAGCGCTTAGAGAAGCAAGGCCTATTATAGAAGCAACTGTAGTAAGCGTAGCGATGGTAGTTGTTGCCCTTGCCGTTCCTGCAGCCATTCTGTACGCAGCCGTTTAAAACAAAACTATAAGGAGGCTGCATGCAAAGCCTTACTAGTAATACAAGCGGTAACTGACACCGACTTGGGCCCGCGGGTCTAAGCCGGTGTCTTCATTTAAGACTCCAGTAAACCCCCCAGTGTATAAGTCGACTAATCCTCCCTTCTCCCCACTTTTCTGATCTTCCACTCTGAACTGGCAACGATAGTGCCTGAATCGCTCGAACCAACTCCCGCCAATTTCTTTCTACTACGCAATATTAGGCCGGTTTTCACTTTGCAGTGTCAGAAGGTCGGATCAAATAGGCAGCACCTTTACCAAAAAGGCCAGTCCAGAAAAACCTTCCCATCAAAACCTGTCCAGACAAAGCTGCCATGACAAACCTCGATAACATGTGGGGGTAGCAAGACAGAAGTTCGCAGCACGACGACTTCAGGCCCACCAGCGCTAAGACGCATGCAGAATCTAATACATTTCAGTCACGACCAGCATGGCGAACCTGACAACTAGGCTCTGAGTCCAACGAGGCTATGCTCGAGAGAGTCGGCCCGGGATTTTAGTGGATTCTGATGGGCTGCCTCATATAGAGACTAGAGCCCAGAGGTAGTCGCAGTCTAGCTTGGCGGTATCGCCGATGCTCCGGGCAAGCATGGCGTCATTTAGCTGAGCCAGCAAAGCTGGTCTCACACCTCTCAACGATGAGCTTGTCGACAAAATTGCAGGGCTTGTGAGTACTATCGAGCTGCTGGGCAACAATTCCATTCCAGCCGGTGCGACAGGCGCCGGGAGAACCCGGCAGACAGAAAACGATAGTTCGGTTTACCAGACCGGCAAACACCCGCGACTGGATCGTTGAGGTACCAATCTCTTCATAAGATAGCTGGCGAAATAGCTCTCCGAAGCCCTCGATATGCTTGTCTAGCAGCGGCTGAATTGCTATTAGGGTATTGTCCCGATCAGTAAACCCCGTACCGCCGGTCATGAGAATCCCATTAACGCTAACGTCTGCAATGAGCTGAGACACCTCTGAGCGCAACTGATAGACATCATCTTTCACAATGCGCTTGCTATGGAGCTGATGCCCGGCCTCTTGCAAACATGCAATCAATACCTGACCAGACTTGTCTGTATCTTGGGTGCGAGTATCGGAAACAGTTACAACGGCGAGTGAGAGGGAAATTTTGCTATCCAAGATTTAGCCACCTGTCATGTTCATTAGCCTAACGGGCTGTGCGTGATCTTTGTCATAGAAGAAATGCCGCTCGGGCTTGATATCCATAGAGGCGATTAATGCACGCTTTAAATCGTCATGGGTTTTTGATTCATCGCGTAAAATAGCGCGCAAATCCACCGAGTGCTCGTTACCGAGACATAACAGCAATCTGCCTTCAACGGTGACTCTGACCCGATTGCAGTCTTCACAGAAATTATGGGTTACCGGGGAGATAAACCCAATCCGACTTTGGTGATCCACAAGCTGCATGTATCGCGATGGGCCCGCAGTCCTCGAAGCGCTGTTGACGAGTTGGTACTTCTGTTCGATTTGTTCGCGCACCCAGTCGTTGCTGCAGGTGGTTTCCTCCCTGGCATGATCAGAGGCCTCACCCAACGGCATCTCTTCAATAAAGGCAATATCAATACCGCGTGCAATCGCGTAATCCGACAGCGCAAGTACTTCATCTTCGTTGTAACCGCGCATCACCACTGAATTCAAGCGAATACGCTCGAACCCCTGGGAAATTGCTGCATTTATACCGGCAAGCACTTTTTCGAGTTTACCCACGCGAGAAATTCGCTTGAAGCGCTCGGCATCGAGACTGTCAATGCTGATGTTAATTCTGTTTACGCCTGCAGCCTTTAATGGTGCCGCATACTTATCCAGTTGAGCCCCATTGGTGGTCAGCAACAGTTCTTTTAAACCAGGCAGGGCCCCGAGCTTCTCGATCAAAGACATGACGTCGGTGCGGACCATTGGCTCGCCACCAGTGAGTCTGATTTTTTTAACGCCCAACTCGATAAACGCACGCGCCACCTGATACAGCTCTTCCAACGACAGGATCTGCTTCCTGGGCAGGAAAGTCATATCCTCGGTCATACAATAGACGCAGCGAAAATCGCAACGGTCTGTTACCGACAGTCGAATGTAGTCAATGTGGCGCCCGAACTTGTCGACCAGTTTGTCTGGGAATGATGCATCGCTCATAACCGCAACTATACCCCAGTCCGGCTAATTTGGGTAAGCCCGGGGCCCGAAATACCGCCGCTATTGGCTGCTTAACGTAATCTGCACTGCCAGGAGCAGCAACAGCACCCCCATGCAGCGCTCAAACCAAACGCCCGACTTCAACATGAACCGTCGCACCTCCACCCTACCCAATATCGATGACAGCATGGCAAACCAAGCGAATGTTGCGAGAGCCAGGTAGCCTCCGTATAAGACCTGAATGAAGTTAGGGGTATTACTATTGATGACCACGGTGAATAGGGCCAGAAAAAACAGCGTTGCTTTGGGATTGAGGCCGTTTGTTAAAAATCCGCGCAGGAATGCCTGTCGCGGGGTGAGCGCAGGGGCATCTTCCAGGTGTAACTCAGTCTCCGAGTAATGCTTTGCCCGCAGCGATTGCACACCAAGATAGGCTAGGTAGGCAGCAGCCAAATACTTCATGGCTGAGAGCATACTATCGGACTGCGTGAGCAGGATTGCCACACCCAGAATGCAGTAGGTGACATGCACCAGGATACCGCAACCCACCCCGGCACTGGTCCAAATACCGATTCGGGTACCACCTGCCACACTTTGCCGCACGACAACGGCAAAATCAGGCCCAGGCGAAGCCACCGCAAAGAGATGCGCCAGCGCGATAGTAAGAAACTCGGTCCAGTACATATGAACTTGGCGAGCCGGCGAGTATCAGGGTAAGCGTTCAGAAACCGTTAGAGCGATTTCGGTATGCTGGCCGTTGGGTGAAAAATTCTCTGAAACTTCGCGATAGTCACCTGGGCTTGGCGTAGCCACGCCTCGGTTTGAAACCAGCACCGACACATAGATCGTCTCTGCGGAGGCCAGATTAAACGGACCTACAGCGGAGGAATTATCCAGGCGAATAGTCGCTGGCAATGCCCCTACCGTGGTATCAATCGCGGCCAGCGGCGGCACCCCCTCCTGCTCAGCGTTTCGCGCCGCTATAAATACGCGCAGATTCGGATCCAGCGCCAAATTATCGGCGAGGTTTATATTCACATCGACGCTTGGTCCCTGCGTTGTGTCTTCGTCCTTGGCAAGTAGCTGCTGTGCAGCGGAAATTCTGAACCGCAATTCTTGGGCGAACTCACTATTGGGATTTACCTGAATCATCAAGCGCCAATAGTCGATGGCATCGTTAAAATCCTCTCGCTGCTCTGCATCCCCGGCCAACAGCTGCAGGACAGACATCTCGTTAGGATTAATCGCTCTGGCCTGCTCAATCACGGACAGCACTTCATCACTGAACTCGAATTCGGAGTTGATATACATCGACATAGCGACTCGCCCCAATACCAGCGCCTTCTCGGGTGTCTCTTCCAGTAATTCAGCTGCTCGCTGATAAGCGATCTGGGCTTGCTCAAACAGCCCAATGGCAGCGAAGTTTTCCGCCAGAAAATAAAAGGCCCATGGCATCTCGGGATTCGCCTGGGCAAGTTCTCCGATCGTGACAATTAATTCGCGCGCTTCTTCAGCGTCACTCTGGTTATCAACCGTACGTTGAAACAAATCCATAACCTGCACATCATCGATGTATCCCCACTGGTTATAGAGACCGTAGGCCAGGATAGGCAGCAAAACGACAAAAGCCGCCGGTGCCATATAGGTCAGGGAGAAAAAAGATTCGCGCGTCGCGCCTTGCTTCCT
>MDTC01235829.1_pt1 | contig 27484 bp, 38 predicted proteins | sample 811181 | NCBI WGS metagenome assembly MDTC01 (sample SAMN05326644, study PRJNA326480) | marine metagenome | isolation source: seawater | place: Pacific Ocean: North | collected 2011 | reverse complement strand
CGTCCCAGTGGTGGTGGTGGTGCGAGTGAAGCTGGTACATACGGTGTAGACTCTAATAAACCAGCCGATGGTGGTGATGGTAAATCGTCCGATATTTTAGGAACGACGTATTGGTGGTCCGGTGGTGGTGGTGGTTCCGAACATGATAACCAAAGAGGTTCTGGTGGTAAAGGTGGTGGTGGTGTAGGTGCTTACAGTGGAAATAACAGAGGTGGTTCTGCTACTCCAGATACGAATGGGGTTTCGGATGCTGAGGCACAACCAGGGACTGCCGCGCATTGGCATCAACGCGGTGGTAATGCGGGTAAACACACGGGTGGTGGTGGTGGTGGTGGATCACACCATAACGTCGGTGGTGGTGGACACGGTGGTTCGGGTATGGTAGTAATTAGCACCATCATTTAATCCCACGTCCGTGCCATATCTGAATCTATGGACCACGGGTACGTAATATTACCACCGTACCCTATAATGTTATACGCATCGATACCAATATTATTACACTTGGTACACACGTCAAAACTATCATCTATTATTGAATCGAGTGCGAGACTACGACATATTTCGTGTTTTTCGATTTCGTGATCCGTATAACTATTTGTCATGATAAGATCGTCGAACGTATTAGGGAACCAGTACCTTAACCACTTTTCAGTCTGTTCGCGTGCATAATCCTGGCGACCTGTAACGATATACATTTTATCGGCGTAATCACGTAAATGACCCATTTGTTTACACGTTCCCTTTATAGGTTTAAGTTTTGCGAACTCTTCTGATTCGTAAAAGTCGTGGACCATGTTACGTGATTCAAGTTCTGTAATGTTAAACATATCTTTATACACGTACGGATACTTTCTTTCGGTAGGCATTTTATACCCACGGAACTTTGCCATGGGTTTAACGAACGAGACAAGAACTTCATCGAGATCAATAGCAACTCTTTTCATTTTATGTAGTATAATATATTTATTCATAATCTCTAAATACGATTCCTACGGGGAATCTTGGTATTCCTAAATCGGTCAAGTTTTGAAACTTTACCGTAAGCATTTTACCGAAATACTTTTCTTTATTAGTATAAAAATACTCTCTTTGTTCGATAGAACCTTCTGGTCGAACACAGAATGTATTTCCATTTTCAGTTTTACACACCCATACGACTGCATCCGCATCACGTCCATGTCCCGTTTTTGCATCGACGACTTCGTATTCTTCCGTCATGAAATCCTTGAATTTTAAAAGATAATTACTTCGTTTCCCATTTTCATACACACTTGATTTTTCACGAATCATTGTTCCTTCGTAACCATGTGAAACGAACTGTTCATGAAACTGTTTCAAACACGTTTTTTTACGAACGAGTTTTGTTTCTACAGTGACGTACATTTTACGTTCTTCAAATGATAATTCTGGACGTTTAACGTCAAAATAATCAAACACGTAAAATTCAAGTTGTTTTGGGTCGGTTTTAAACAAACTTGTAATTTCCTCAAATGTTTTATTCGGATCGTAACATTCACCATCGAGATATTCACCATCCCTTAGTCCTTTACCAAGGTACTCAGTTCCAGGAACAAGTTTACCTGTACGTGAAATCCCACCTTTGTTCGAGACAAGTAAACGAACACCGTCAAGTTTAGGTTGTACGTAAAATGGTTCCGTGATGTATCTTTTACGATCTTCCCATTTATTTGCTAACATAGGCATAACATCTGGAACTTGTAAATTTTTCCACATTGTTTTAGCTCGTTTCAGGGCACTTTCATATCCACGTGGTACGTGTGTTGTTGAGATAGATTCTTTACCATCAACAACACCAGTTGCTTTAATAATATTTGCAGTACCGTCCTCGAGTTTTTCTACTCGAATAGACGTGTACCTTTGATTGCCGTTTTTATCAGTTTTAAAAATTGTTTCCATTATAATAATAGATGACGCTTCCAGTTGTAGATTATAAAAGAATGGAGCGACTTAGGCCTCCAGAAAACACGGTTATTCCTATAAATGCAAATACGATTTGTATTTTTATAATACTTGTATCGGTTATCGGTTTATATAAACGACACGTTGATATATCTAGTCAATTGAATGAACGACGTTATACTTGATACATTCTTGTGGGTCTAAATACATATCACGTTTCATAATTTTCTTAAATTGTTTTTGTGGTATAGTTGTTTTTTCCTTATACGTTTTTGTAATCATATCCATAAGTTTATCACACGATTTCATCTCATCTTTGAGCTCTTCATATTTACCCCAGAACCCATTTGTGGATATTTGGTGTATTAAAACGTGTGCATTTTTACCTATACGACGTTCGTGACCACCTAAAAGAAGAAATGTCGCAGCTGAACAACACACACCTTGTGCTATAGTAACAACTTTAACACGGGATTTTTCGATAATGTTCATGGCACTTAATCCTGCGAATAAATCACCACCTTCACTACATATATGAAAATGTATTACAGGTTCGTATCCTATGAGTTCGGCTTTCTTTTTTAAAAGATCAATTTCAAGTTTCTTAAAATCTTCAATAAACTCGAGAATATCTACATCAGTAACTTCACCATAATATAAAATTTCATTACCAATGACTCGAGACACTTTATATTCTTCTTCATCGGTATTATTAGACGGAGGTGAAGACGTATTCATTATTATACTTTACATGCGTCTTCTTTAATCATTTTTTTAATTTTTGTAACATCTCTCTGTTTAAGTTTATTATGCAACCCCAAATGATTCATAACATCGAAATCTTGTGGTGTTAATTTATATTCCTTAAACTTTGAAACGTCACCTTTTTTTGCATATTCACGTAAAATCATAAACTCTTGGTGGTTCATTTTAGTATTTGAACGCGCTTGTATACTACTAATCTTTTGTTCCCGCATTTTTTGATTTCCGTATTTTGTCCACGCACTTCCCGGGCGTATTGTATCTGGAGTGAGTAAATTATTTAGATAAATTTTAGGGAGTTTCATGGCATGCAAAACAAAGTAAGGCATGAAATCCCATTCACCTTTATAAAGTTCTGTATCGAATCTATCCGCATTTATCAAAGCATTCATAATTTTTTCGGGGTTATCAGGATCAGTATCGAGATAATTTTCATGAACGGCTCCCCAAATATGCCCATGTTCGCATACAGTTTCTTCTATTTCTATAACACCGGGTTTACAGAAAAAATCTTGTATAACTTCTTTTGGCGTTTTAAAAATGTCTTTATCATCATTAAAATTAAGGTAATTAAAATAATTTCCTATATTTCCTTTACATTTTTCAGATGCTATTTGTGTTCGCGGATGATTAGATTTTAAAGTCTGTATATGTTCGGGTTTACGTTTTGGTATAAAAACCATTTTAAAGTTTGGTAAAATATGTACATTTTTAGATGTAACGATAAGAGGTTTTTTTGTAATAGCACCACCTTCACATATGGTTTCTATTATACTTTTATACGCATTATCCGATTCATAATCGTCTATATATGCATACATATTTGAATTTTTTATGGTAGATAAATAAATATCTTTTTTACGTAAAACTTCGTCATAAATTTCGATACTATTTGTTTCGTCTAAAACCCTATTCAAAATAAATGTTTTACCTACCCCAGCAGCACCACATAAAAATACATTCTTACCATTTTCTATTAGATATTTAAATTCTTTTATTTCGCGATCGTGGAGCGATTTTTCATGAACCTTTTTTTGTTTATATACTGTAACAAAGGCATCCATGTCTATTGAAGATAATGATCTTACTACCCAGGCTTTAGATATTATAATGGAAAATGATACAATTCAAAAACGTGTATTAGATCCTTTAAAAAGGAAACTATTTCCTTATTTAATGTGTGTTACAGTCTTTAACTTTACATTATTTATTATGGTGGCGTATCTTGTGAATCGTCTTTCGGTGATTCTGTAACGACTTCCATGAGTTCAGTACGTCGACGCAGTTCTTTCATGAGATCACCTTTCAAACTTACGAGACCTTTACCTTTTAAATCTGATATTTCATTCTTACGTTCCTGTATACGTTCTATATCCGCTTTAACAGTCTTTTTTACTCCGCGTATTTCATCAAGTTCCTTTTTAAGTTCTCTCTTAGCTACACCTCCAACTGCATCTTTTAATTTAGTTATAACCTTATTCTCTTCTATAGCCTTAAATGGATTTATGGGTTGTATATGCATGATTTCTGGTTTGAAGAATGCATTATCATCTGGGAATTCACGTTCAAATGCGTCTATCATTTTTTTGGGTACATTAGGGGATTGTTCTATTAAACGGTCGTATTCAGCACGCATATTTTCAATCATATTCGTACCACTTTGTGTTCTTTCAGATAAAGGCAACGTTAATTCTAGACGTATTGTTCTAGAAACTTTACCATACTGGACAGAAGCAACACGGTGACCTTCCATGAGTTCGTTAATTTTAAGAAACTGCATGATCGTTGTTGCTATCGCAGTTATTAGATTAAGACCACCAATCGCAGATGGTACAAATGGTTGAACGGTTGGAGGAAATGTTTCCTGTGCAAAGTTAGCCGTACCTGTTATTGTACTAACTATGATAAGTGGAATTGTAAATTTCATACTCAAATTTTTGTACGAACAATAGGCCTGGTAATGCATGTACCTGTAACAGGCGGCGGCTTCACCCCAGGATTTAAGTATCTTCTCCTGTTGAGGATGCCATATCTTGGGCAGTTTCTTTTCTTCGTTCATACTAATAGATATGAATATAATATTCTTCATTCATTTACTCCTATTTATAACCATGCTTGTTGTACCCTTTATGAGAAATAAAGAAAATCTCGAGTTTTATTCGCTTCTTGTACCTTTTATATTTTTTCATTGGTCAATAAATGATGATACGTGTGCTTTAACACAAATGGAAATGGTTGTAACTGGTAATACGAAAGATGAAACATTCTTTGGACGTATTATGGGTCCAATATATAAAATGGATGATACAGATGCAAATAAATTTTTAAAATCTATTTTCTTTTTTCTTTGGGTACTCGTTCAATATCGACTTGGTCGAATTGACTTGGGACCACTTAGTAATATTACTAAATAATCTTGGTATATATAAATGAAGATCAAAAATAAAACGCAAAAGAAATTATTAACTATTGCATTAGTGATACTCGTTGCCGTGATTGTATACCAATTACGAAATCCAATTATTATTAAAAAACAAGTTCCAGTGAGTGTACCAATTGAAGTACCAGTTCAGATACCAGTAGAAAAGGAATATAGAAATCCACCTATTAAGGAGTATAAACCTGGATATGTTCAGCAAATGGGCGTTCTCGTAGGTTCAGACGAAGAAACATTACCTTTATATGGTAAAGAAGTTAGGGGTAGACGAGATCAATATCATTATTACACAACAACACCAGGAGATCAAATATATTCATTACCTGTAACGATTGATAATCGTGATTGTATGGATGATATTGGATGCAGAGAATTATATGGGAATGAAACTGTTTCCGTAATGGGACAAACTGGTTCATTCCAGGCTAAATTATATAGAACTGATAACTTTTTTTAATTATCTTTTTCTTCCTCATATTTCTCACCTGCAACGAGATTGTACGCACAACTACCTAAAGACAGTGTTTGCGAACTCATACAGCAACATGCGAGAAGACATGCCCCTAATAAATGAGGTGGTTTTGTTGGTAACATTTTCAACATGCTGGAAGATGGCCTGTATATAAAGAAAAAACAGAACAAACAACATGTAATTGTAGAAGCTAACTGACCAGGTGAACAATTAGAAGACATTTATATTAAGCAAATAAAAAAATATTGATTATTATAAATGAGGATCGATACTCTTAAAAATGAAGCAAAACGTTTAGGTCTTCGTGTAACTAAAAAAATAAGGGGGAAACGTGTACCATTAAGTGAAAAAGAACTTAAAATGAAAATTGAAAGGCGGCGTCCCCCATCTTTGGAAATACAGGTTCGCGATTCAAAAAAACTTTTGAGAACGTGTAAATCCCTTATGAGAACGATTAATTCAAATGTTCCAAGAGTTAGACGCGTTTCACAAACGCCACGTGTTCAACCAGTTAGAAAATCACCACCAGTATCCCGAGCACCCCCAATTCCTCCTGCACCACCAGTTCCACCCCGTCCCATGAGACGCGATCCACGTGCTAATTTAATGACTGCTTTAAAAGCAAACCTTAAACGCCGTGGTCTTAAAGAAAAGATAAATCAAACTTCTTAGACATTATTTTTTTAGCACCTTCTAATTCTGGGTGGCTCCACAAAAGCCAACGCGACCAAAAACCAGCTGTATAGATACCTGTTTTACCCCAGTTTTCTCTATCGCTTCTATTTACATCGAGCATGGATTCATGCACAAATTTAGGATCCTTATGACGTCTAATCATGTATGGTATAAACCCACCATGTCTTGATATATATGAACGCATACGCATGGGATTTTTATGTATTGTATAATCTGAATACCCCTTTGCTCCAAAATCAACAAAACGTTCGTTATTGAATATTACGCGAAATTTTTTATCAAATCTAGGACTTTTTTTCAAATAAACCTTGACCATATATATTTACTGAATATATTTTTCACCACGTTTGTGTCGTCTATATAAAACAATTCCAAGTGTAAGTGATATTATCCACGCTTGAAATTGTGATATACCATAAGGTTCTTCTATCATAAACATTGTATTATACATATTATATTATTTTTCGTTATAAATCTCCATGTATAAAATAATTCTGTCCTTTTCTGATTGATTTTCCGCCCAATGTTTTTTACGAGCATTCATAATTATATGTTTACCATTTTCTTCTGTAACTTCACCTAATTCTACGTGGTGAAGTATACAGTTTTCTGGACATTTAATACCTAAATGGTATGTAAATATATAATCGTCACCTACATAATCAACGTGTTCCTTGAGTTTTACACCACCTTTCATTAATGAAAACCCTGCTACATGTATACCCTTGATTGAAGATAAGAGTTTTGTTGTTTCTGGGCATAAGTTACAATTACCTGTAATGAAATTACCATCCCATATAAGTGGCCAACTTACCCACGAGTCCTGGACATGATCCTGACCACCTTTCAACCACCCATATTTACCATCTGTATATAACATCATAACTTGTTTTAGATATTCTGAACCAACCCATTCACCTTCTTTACGAGGATCATCTCGTATAAAAGTTTCTGGTAGTAAATTTACTTCCCTCTGTAAAATATGAACATGATTTTTCAATTCTTTCAAATGCATTGTTCCTTATAAATGTTTTCGACATACAGCTTTATACATATTATTTCCACCGACGAGTTCGAGATTATCATTTTCAACAATCCTTTTTGTAAATGGTCCGTGTGTACCGTCCATACAATCCATACACATTGCCGATATTTTAAACACTTTATCGGCGAGTGGTACACAATCTATAAGTTCCCCAAATTTTCTTTGTTTGTAATCACCATCAAGGCCCGCAAGTAAAATTGTTTTACCCGAATCGAGAACCTTTTCTACAAATGGTTTGAGTTTGGTGAAAAATTGAGCTTCATCTATGGCTATAACATCTATATCCGAAAAATCTATTTCATCAAGGTTATTTGTCTTTACGCAATCAAAACGAACGTTATCGTGAGTACGTAAAACATCTTCGGATGCACGTGTATCCTTTTTAGAGTTTATAACGAGAATACGTTTACCTATAACTTTGTACCGTTTTAAACGTCTAATAAGTTCTGACGTCTTTCCAGAAAACATGTTACCCATAATAATTTTCAAACTCATTTCTTAATTATACGTTACACTATTTTAAATAGTTTTAAAGAAAACGATCGTAGAATAAATATAAAAAAAATGGAAACGCTCAGAATTAAAAGAATAACACTCGATGCTACTTTACCGACACGTGCATCCCCTGGTTCAGTTGGTTATGATTTATACAGTATAGAAAACATGACTATTAATGCATGTGAACGTGGTATCGTGAGTACGGGTATTTGTGCGACTATTCCAAAAGGTGTATATGGGCGTATTGCTCCAAGATCTGGTTTAAGTGTAAAACATGGTATTCAAACGGGTGCCGGTGTGATTGATCCGGATTATACGGGTGAATTGAAGGTTATCTTGTTTAATCACGGGAGTGAATCGTTTGAAATTAAACAAGGCGATAGAATCGCACAATTAATTTTGGAAAAGTGTGAAACACCACTTATCGAAGAAGTTGATGAATTACAAGAGACAAAAAGGGGTGAGCGTGGATTTGGATCTTCTGGTAAGAATTAAATGTTATTTTATATTTTAATTGCCAAATGCAATACCACCCATACCATTCTTAATCCTGAGAATGTTATAGTTGACTGCATAACAACGTGTAAAGTGGCAATGCGCGTCGGCATTAGTTGGAGAACTTGGGCTTACGATAGTTATTTTCGCATTATCGATACGCGAAAAGTTCAAAGAACCCGTTGGTTGAGATTTATTCATAGTAAGACAGAATGGCCACGATGCAATTGGTAATTCGTCACCACCGTCGGCAAGAACGGAACAGTGATTTTGTGGAACAACGTAACGATGGTAAGCATGAGTCATGTTTTCGAAGAGTAGAGTACCATTTATATACAGAGACGCTGTATCAAAGTTATAGGTGGCACCTGAACCAGTTTTGGCAATGTGAACGGACTTAACTGGGTGGTTAAAGTACGTAAGATCGACATTTGTATCGGTTTGATCCATTGGTTGGTATTGTGTTTGTGTAATGAGAAGTTCGTGTTCGTTATTCGCGAAGAATTCTCGTTCTTCTGTATCGAGGAATACATACGAAGCATACGCCTTGGCAGTTGTATTCGCAAAATCACCATTTCTGCACTTAATTCTCACTTCAACTTCATGGTACTGAAGACCGACAAGTGGGAGAGATTTTGTCCAGTCTTCACTGAAGAAGAATGGAATAACGTAGTGATCTAATGACTGGTTATTACCACCACCATCACAGCCCGCCCATGTAGTTGCTTTCGCCTGATTTTCATTATACATGTGAGTGTGTACAGTATTGATATACCCTGTATCCAATTTGCAAACTTCCTGGCCACCTACCCAGAGTGAAAATTCCGTTGGTTGGGTGAAATTATTATTGGCGTTACTATTGAATATACTAGTTGGGGAATCACTGTTATTGATATTTGTACCTTCGAGCCATATATAACTCAAAAGATCACCCTTTGATTTAATAGGGATGGATATTTCGTTTCCTGAAAGAAATTTACCTACAAAATCGAGGCGTTCAGGTTTAATAGCAAAGTTAGTGTGACGTTTATAGTTTTGTCTAAAAAAAGAGACTTGAGGATCGCCTGTGATATAGACATCCTGGGCACCGACTGAGACGAGATCAATCAAAGCAGCTGACATATTTACTACTATACTATATTAAAAAAATCGAGCATTAACGTAATAAGATAAAATGGTCGTGTTCCAAGTACTCACTTGGGAAACACAAGACACGGAAGATGAACACTTGATCAGTATTTTTGGTAAAACGCATGAAGGTAAATCTGTTTGTGTCACGACGAGTTTTACACCATACTTTTTCGTGAAGCTCCCGAAGAAGACATCATCAAAAGACGCTAGTAATCTATACATGAAGATAGATAAGACCTGTCCTGAATGTTTAATTAGTTACGATATAGTTCAATCTAAAGATGTTTGGGGATTTCAAAATAATGAAAATTTCATTTTTATGAAATTAAATTTTAAAAACCTAGCAGCAAGGCGTATGGTGAATGGTCGTATGAGACGTACTTTACCTGATGAACCTATAAAATATAAAGTTTATGAATCAAATCTTGATCCTGTTCTGAGATTAATGCATAGAACTAATATTCAATCGACTGGGTGGATGGATTCCGGGGATGCATGCGTTCGTTCACATTTAGCACATGTTAATATAGACTTATACTGTAACGATTGGGAAACACTTAAACCTGTAGATAAACCTGAAACTGCGCCATTTGTGGTTGCATCAGTTGATATTGAGTGCAATAGTTCTACTGGTAAATTTCCAGATGCGGATGTGAGGGATGATGCATGTTTTCAAATTGCAGTGTCACTTGCACGATTTGGTTCCGATATACCGTACGATAAAACGTGTTTTTGTTATAAAAAAACAGATTCCAATCTCGAAGGGTGTGAAATTAAAAGTTATGATACGGAACGTGAAATGTTAATGGCGTTTAAGGAGTATATGATGGAAAAGGATATTGATATTATAACTGGTTGGAATATATTTGGTTTTGATTTAGAGTATATAATGAAACGCGCCGTAATGACAAAATGTGAACCATCCTTTTACGAAATGAGTAAACTAAAGAATCATTCATGTGAACTTGTATATAAAAAGTTATCGTCGAGTGCACTTGGTGATAACGACCTTAAAATTTTACCTATGCCTGGACGATTTATTTTTGATTTATTCCATGAGGTAAAGAAAGGGTATAAACTTGATTCATATAAACTCGATAATGTTTCTAAATTGTACCTTGGTGATAATAAAATTGATATGCCACCGAAAGAGATGTTTGCGCGATTTGTTGAAGAAGACCCTGTAAAGTTACGTGAAGTTGCTGAATACTGTATCAAGGATACACTTTTACCACATCGTCTATTATCAAAGTTATGCACACTTATTAATCTTCTAGAAATGGCTAAAGCAACATGGGTTCCATTATGTTACCTTGTAGAGAGAGGACAGCAAATTAAAGTGTTTAGTTTGTTAACGAAAAAGGCACGTGAAATGGGATTTATGGTTCCAACAATAATGTGGGGTCAATATTCTGCAGATGGTTACGAGGGTGCGACCGTTCTCGAAGCGCAAAAAGGGGCGTATTATACACCAATTACTGCATTGGATTTTGAAGGTCTATATCCATCTATCATGATGGCACATAACTTATGTTATTCGACACTCGTTATGGATTCGAAATATGAGAACATACCCGGTGTAAAATATGAAACATTTGGGTTTTCTAAATTTGCACAAGATGTTCCAAGTCTTTTACCGAATATTCTTTTAGAATTGAAACAGTTTCGTAAACAAGCAAAAAAGGATATGGCGAAATCAACTGGTGCCCTGAAAGAAATGTATAACGGTAAACAATTGGCGTATAAAGTATCCATGAACTCTGTATATGGTTTTACAGGTGCTGCAAAGGGTATGTTACCGTGCGTGCAAATTGCATCAACTGTAACTCTAAAAGGTAGGAGTATGATTGACGAAACAAAGGCGTATGTTGAAAAGAATTTCCCAGGTTCAAAAGTAAGATATGGAGACACTGATTCTGTTATGGTTGAATTTGATGTGGGTAATCGTAAAGGTAAAGAAGCAATTGAATATAGTTGGGAAATAGGTGAACGGGCTGCCGAAGAATGTACTAAACTTTTCAAGGCGCCTAATAATCTCGAACTCGAAAAGGTGTATTGTCCTTATTTTTTGTATTCAAAGAAACGGTATGCTGCAAAACTTTGGACAAAAGGGAAGGATGGTAATATGAATATGGATTATATAGATGTAAAGGGTCTTCAACTAGTAAGAAGAGATAATACACCTCACATGCGTGAAGTATGTAAAGAACTTCTAGATGTTGTTTTAGAAAGTAGTGATACAGGTCCTCCAAAGGCTCTTGCTTTACAAAGAGCTATTGAACTTATTGAAGGTGATGTACCTAATGAGAAACTTATATTAAGTCAGGGTTTATCCGATTCATATAAGTCGCAAAATCTGGCACATGTTCAAGTGCGTAATAAAATGAGGGATCGACAACCTGGTTCAGAACCACAATCGGGTGATCGTGTACCTTATATTCTTCTAGATACAGGAGACCCTAAAGCAAAAGCGTATGAAAAAGCCGAAGATCCAAAATATGCAAAAGACAACGATTTAAAAGTTGATTATGCATACTATTTCATAAATAAATTCTTAAACCCCGTGTGTGATTTAATTGAACCACTCTTTGAAGATCCGAAAGAAGAGATATTTGGTGAACTTTTAACACGTGTAAAACCAAAGAGACGTCCAAAGAAGAAAATAGAAGTTGAAGAAGGTCAACAAAAAATCAGTGACATGTTCAAATCACTTAAAAAATAACATGTTATATATAATAATGGTATCTAGAAAACAAAAGAAACATGAACTTGTAGATGATTTATTACCAATTATAAATAAACGTCTCGATGAAGAACGACACGTAGCACGTGTAGAAATGTGTATGATACTTTCTAAAGAATTGTATATGAATTCAAAGTTATTATGTCAGTTTATTCCAGATTCATCTAAATTTTGTAAAGGTTTTAAAAAGGATGGTACACCGTGTCTTGCAAGGGCTAAAGATAATGGAATGTGTGGAAGTCATGCTGATCAACCACAACTTATGGGACCTATAGAAATGACACCTAAAAATAGCGATGGTATAAGACATACACATAGTTTAACAGAATGTATATTTAAACCGGGGTGTCCGGCGTGTGAAGTGACAAGAAAGGGATTTAGAGAATTGCGTGGAATAATGTAATAATGAATAAGTCAGCTATTCTACTAACATCAATCGATACCTTTTATAACGTACCCGAGAATAGAGCTACACTTTTAGAAATTCTCAATAAAACAGGGGGTATTTCTTTACGAAACCTTGAATGGTTTATAACAAATTATTCAAAGAAAAACAACTTATCATATAAAACAAAAGACGGTAAAATATTCAGTGTACATTGCGCTTATAAATCGAGTTTAGATGGATATAGTAAAAAATTATTCGATCCGTTTTGTAGATCTTCTAAGATATCGTATCATGTACCAGGTACACCTGATGAAATACATACTACTGTAGCACAGTTGAATTTCATAAGATGGTGTATAAAAAATAATATAATCGAGTATATTCACGATCATAAAAATGCACTTTTTTCTAAACAAGTGTCATTACCCCATTTTCAAAAATAAATGTTTGATAACCTACATAGTATAAATGTAAAGTATAATCACTTGTAAGACTTTCTTTCATAGTGACATCTAAAACAGTTCTATTTGATTGTAAACGGCTAAAATCTAACATTCCCGATGGCTCCACATTAATCGGATTCATCGAGAATGCATATGTGTAAATATTACGCAATGGTCTTGATAAACGACTTGTGAATGGAACGATATATTTGAAATATTTGTGATTACATTTTTGAATATTTGGCATATCTTCACCGTTTACAAATATTTTAGCTTTTTCCATTGGTGGGTTATAGAATTCATTTGTTACAGAATATTCAACATTTGATGAGAAATTATACCTGTTAGCAAATACATTTGAACGTAAAGTAGTTCCACCCTCGTATGTATTTTCATCCTCAAATGATTTCTGTCTAAAAAACCAATTGAGTGTTTTAACGGGTGTTTTTGGTATAAGTTCGAGTTTAGCGTTCAATGTACCTGCATCTATATCCAATGTAGGATGTTTTTTAACAATATCTGTAATTAAAACATGTTTTTTACCTGCAATATACATACGCTCACTTGGTTCTAGTGTTATTTCTTCTGTAACGATATCAAACTTATCTAAAGAGAGTGTATCTGTTTCATTTGTAAAAAATGCTTGTTTATGAAATTCAAATATAAACTCGAGTTTTTGTTTGTGTATAGCACATGTTGGAAAATAAGGCCTATTTGGTTTATTTGTTTCATATTCGTCACTTTCATATTTACGCGAAAATAAAAGTGGTATAGGTATAAATACATGTGATTTTTGTTGTGTTAGAATTTGATTATTAGTAGTTAATGATGTATCTTCAGCATTATTTCTATTTAAAGTGTATCTTTTTGTTCTTTTTTCAGATTCATCTAAATATAATTCGTCATATATAATGCCCCAATCCCCGTGGAATATTTCAACAACTGTTTCGTCAACACGCATAGTTACAGTTTTGAGAATATGTCTACCTATTTGGTCTGCGTAATAACTATCGTTACCAGTTAAACCTGGTAAATTAAACGACACGTACATATTTGATAAAAGATCACCCATATTTCTGGGGTTAAGTGTAACTTTTATAGTTTCACCAAAAGGCCATGATGATGAAGATGTAGATGGTTTACTTATAGTTGTACTTTTATGAAATTTTGTAAAATTTGAATGTTTTTTTACATCGTACTTAAAGAACGAATGGACAGGATCATCATCTAAAAGGTATGTATCCTGTTTACCAATGGCATTAAGTGATATGATAGCACCTGTATTTGGGCCAGATGTATCACACATACTATACTACTTACTGTTTATATATTTTTAAATCCCTTTTCCACATATCAATACATGACATATTTTGCAACGCTTCGAGTTCGTTTTTTGTTTTTGTGGTTTCTTCCCTGATATTTTGTACGGCTTCGTGAGTGTACTGATATGTTTTGATATTTAAGAGGTATTCATACGAATTATCTATTTTATCAAATATCTTTCCCATTTCCTTTTCGAGTTCGGAACGTTTACGTTTAAAAACAATTAGTTTTTCGTGTATAACCATGTCAACAAACCGTGAAGTATTTTCCAATTTTTTAACTTTATTTTTCAAACTATTGATAAGATGTAATTTTCTTTTCTTATACGTTTCTGTTCGTATATCAACAAAGTCAACGAGTATCTCTTCTGGGCTCGTATATTTATAAATACCTTTCTCTGGATGAAATAAATGCATATTTGATACATGAAACGTTTTTTGGAGTTTAAAATCTTTTATAACGTTATTACCCGTATACCCCATAATTTCAAAGTTCACGTTTTCAGTTGTACTATTATTTATATAACTTGAAATTTTCTTTTTTTCGACAAGTGTATCTAAATATTCCTTATATTCCTGAGTCCATCTTCCGGGTGGTAGTTCTGTAATTAATATATTTTTATTAGAGCATCTCCATACACCTTCTGTAATCCACAAGTTATCTTCATTATTGAATACACGACCGTTAAATTTATCAAACCATGGTTTCATAGGAATAATGTTTTTACCTGAAATTATACGTTCAATATTTTGTTTAATATCTAACGGATTAAATGGGGGTATATAAGAACTAAAACCTGTACCAATACCTTCAGTTCCATTTACTAAAACAGTTGGTAGAATAGGTACATAGTATTCCGGCTCTATCTGTTTACCATCATCATCGAGATAATTTAATACTGGATCATCCTTCGGATCAAAAAGTATTCTCGCATTTTTAGTAAGTTTTGTAAAAATATACCTAGTTTGACTTGCATCTTTACCACCCATAAGTCTCGTTCCAAATTGACCACATGGTTCAAGTAAATTAATGTTATTTGAACCAGTAAAATCGTGCGCCAATTTTACAATTGTATCCGCTAAAGATACTTCACCGTGATGGTATGATGTTTTTTCCGAAACGTATGCCGCTAATTGTGCAACTTTCATTTCAGTTGTAAGATTTTTGGTAAAACATGCATATAACACCTTTCGCTGTGAAGGTTTTAAACCATCTGATACATGTGCGATTGATCTTTTCAAGTCGGCAAGACTGAAGTTTACGAGATCTTTATGAATGAAATCAGAAACGCCGAGACGATTAACATTTCCATATGGTATTTCGAGTTCTGATGAATTTTTTTCACTACTTTCAAGTAACCACGTTTTACGTAAATCAGATTTTGTTTTATCAAATGCTAAGATTATCGAGTCGTCCATACATTTATCTGTATCGAACTGAACTGTCAAATCTTTTATTCTTTTAAAATATTCACGTGCTTCTGCAGATGTAGATGTACCAAGACCCTTATAATACTTTATTTTCCAACCATGTTTTCCATTTCCATACCACTGTCTAAACGATGAATCTGTATAAAACGACCTTGTTTCCGACCCCTTTGTTGCTTTTATGATAGGAGTTACCATACTTACTACAAATTTCAAATCCAATAAACTCGGCCAAAAATAATGAATCATATTAAGTATCAATCCTTTTATATGACTTCCATCGTTATCTGCATCTGTCATTATCATGAGTTTACCATAACGAAGTTCGGAAAGTGACGTATATACTTTACCCTGTTGAAGACCCAAAATCTTTTTAAGATCATTGAATTCTTTATTTTCGGTGAGTTGTTTTACACTTGCATCACGTACATTTTTACATTTACCTCGAAGGGGAAATACACCATAATGATCTCTTCCAACTATAGAAAGACCGGAAATTGCCAATGTTTTTGCAGAGTCGCCTTCTGTTATTATAAGAGTGCATTTACTTGACTGCTGTGTACCCGCTTTATTTGCATCATCAAGTTTTGGTATACCCGATATTTTTGATTTACGGGAACCATCTGTTTTTTTGAGTTCTTTCATTTCTCGAAATTTTGATAATGCAAGTAGTTCATCTTGTATACCAGTTTTCAAAATATTTTTAATAAAAGTTTTTGGTGGTTCGAATTTACTACCAAAATCCTGTGGTTTGAGAGTACATTCAGATTTAACCTGACTACTAAACATTGGATTTACAAGTGTAGCCTTTACAAAAATAAAAAATGCATTTTTTACTTGTTGTGGTCTAAGTTTTATCTTTTTTGCCATATCTTCAATAATACCATTTGCGAGTATACCAGATACATGATCGACATGTGAACCACCTTTCATTGTACATATACCATTTACAAATGATACATGTTCAAACCCATCATCTGAAGGCGCAATACAGACAGACCATCTATCACTCGTAATCGTACACATTTCATCTGTTTTTGTATACATTTTACAATAATTTGCAAATGTACATTTCGGTAAAAGATTTCCCTGAAATTTAACTTTACAATTCTGCGTCGTACATATATTTGCATCATAAACTCGTTTTTCAAAAATTTTGTATATAGAAGTATCCATTTTAGACATACCAAATCGTTTCCAATCTGGTATAAAAGAAATAGAAACACTTGATGTCGAACTTGAATATTTCTTTATTTTTGGGATACCACATGTTTTCATATTATTAGACCATTCTTGGGTGTATATACACTTGTTTTCACCATCTTTTATTTTTATAGAAAACTTTGTTGAATAAACGTTTGTAAGTTTTGCCCCGTACCCATTACGACCACCAACAACGCGTTTTTGTGTATCATCGTAATTTGTACTCGTGAGTAAATGACCAAATGTCAATTCTGGATTCCATATACCTTCTTTTTCATGCATTTTTACTGCTATACCACCCAGAGGTCCATTATTTTCAATTGTTATTTCACCGGATGTTACATCTATAGAAACTCCAAGTGATGATACATTTTTAGGGTACATTGAATTGCGATCAATTGCATTTACCAAAATTTCATCAAATATCTTTAAAAGTGCCGGTGAATATACAACATTTTTTCTTTCAAAGTGGTCGTTTTCGTATACCCAATATGGCTCGGATACACGTGAAACTGGTCCAACATATGAATCTGGACGTTTTAAAATATGTTCCACGTGTGTGAGTTTTTGAATACTTTCACTCATTTATTATGTATATAGTCTTTTACTTAAGTATCTTTTTAGGTCTTCAAACCAATATAATAATTCCTCTTTTGTTTTTGACTTGGGTTGTGGAAATATATTTTTTATACGACCATATTCACGTTCTCTAAAAAATGATGGATGGATTTTATTATACGAATTTGAATAACATGCATAACATACTCGTCGTATTGTCATATCGAAAAATTTTAAATATAATTCATTATTAATAGTGAAAATTGGGTGTAATTTCCTAAATTCACGAATAATAATACGTTCTTCTGTATTTTTTGTGTTTATATGAGGATCCAAAGGACAATCACATAAATAACATTCTGATGTCCATTTAAGATACATTATAAAGTACAAGTTTTTATCTTTTATATTATTAAAAGTTTCTTAATTTGTTATTGTATAAATTTTTAAACTTTATGAAATTTTCAGGGTTTCCACCTTTGTTTGGGTGTATTTTTAAAGCACCCTTTTTATACGCTTTTTTTAACTGTTTTTCTGACGTAGAAGTTGTAATTAATTTATTAAAATTATTATAAGTTGTAGCATTTTTGTAATTTTGTTCCCATCTTTTCGTACGTCCGATTTCCCTTATTATAAGTTTTTTCATTTCATTTTTTAAATGACAATCCCAACATGTATTATGTAGTTTATTTGTAGTCTTTTTACATTTTTTACATTTTGGTTTCTGTTCTTTTTTATTATTTTTTGTAATAAATTGCATTCTTTACTAACCTAAGTGGTTGTTAATATTACCAAACATAAAAAATGACTAGCAATTTTTTACTTCCCTGTGTCAAGGGTAAACAATTCACAGATAGAAAAACTGTTTTGATAGATAGACGTCAAACATCACTTGAATCATACGATGATTGTTTAAATGTATCAAAAAGGTTAAATATTACAAATAAGACACCCGATGAAATGGCGTCGATTATAGATAAAATGAGAAAAAAGAAACTTGAATGTCAAAAGACAAGACCTATCAAAGTTTTACAGACTGCACCAGATAATCAAAATACTGAAAATAAAAAGATATGTCAGGCATTTACTTTATCAGGAAAGAAATGTTCTTTTAAAGCTGTATGTGGAAAATACTGTAAAAAACATAGGATAGATAATCAAATATTAGGAACGAAGTCAGAAATAAATGTTTCCTTATTATAAATGTTAGACCAGGAAACGCTTAGACCTGTCATAATATCTATGGCACTTTACCTTGCAATTTCGAAAATAGTACCAGAACTTCTCAAGAAACCAACTAATGTTAAATTCATAGACGATATTGTTGCCATGCTTATAGCTCAGAGAGGATCACTCATGTCCGGTGCCATTTTGGCCGGTATCATCACTTACCTCACTAATTACATTGGTGACGAATTCATGTAATACACTTTCTTTACACGTTAACATTCGAGTTATCGGATGATCCATATACCTTATTTTTTTGTTATATGCATCTTCCATGTATTTTATTAACTGATTTTCATTTGGTTTTCCCCATTGCATACCCGCTTTAAACAAAAAATCATCTTTTACTAATGTTTGAAGATCACAATCTATTGTGTACGGTGTTTTAATATATTCTGGTGCACCCCCGTAATCTGTTATGATAACAGGTTTGTTTCTTAAAGCAGCTTCAACTGCACCCATACCAACACCCTCTGAACTTGAAAAACTTACATAACAATCACCTAGAGCGTGTACATTTTCCATTTCTTCATCTGAAATGAGACCGTTTATAACTTCGACATTTGGTATGTTTATATTAACGGGATTAGTACACGTTGCTTTTATGAGAAGTTTTGAATCTTGTTTATTCAGACGAATAAACGTTTCTAGAATTTTATTAAAGTTTTTTCTTGGATCATAAATGTTTCCTATATGGTAAAATGTATAAGGTTTTTTATATGGTATATGCGCATGTATAACGTAAAACTCCGTCTCAGGAAACTGAGATTTAAACACCCTTTTACAAAATTCACTTGGTACAGCAATTCTATCGAATAGTTTGAAAAGTTTTCCATAATCTTCGTGTACTGTTTCCGTTTCGCATACGGTCATACATGTTACATGTTTAACTTTACTTTTTATTTCTGGTATTCTATCTAACCAATATTGGATAGGTAAAGCAAATATAAAAGCTTTTTCACATTTTGGTATATCTTCCTGTACCTGAATATATCGACTTCCAGGGAAAAGATCCATATATTTTTTACAATGTTGACCTATTCCACTCAGGAGAGTTGGACCAATGAATAACATTTAATTTAAAGATAATATTTCCTTTATATATATTATACGATGAACTTCCAAGCAGAAAATAGAAGATTGCAAAAACTCGCACAAGAAGCTAAAGCTTCAGCTGTCCCAGCCCCACCAGCTCCAGCCCCACCAACTCCAACCCCACCAACTCCAGCTCCAACTCCAGCTCCAACTCCAGCTCCAACTCCAGAACCAAAAAAGACGGTCAAACGTGTCGTTAAAAAGAAGGCTGCGGAACCGAAGGCGTAAATTTGTTTTTAACAAATATAAACCCACCTACAATTAATGTTATAAATAATATCAAGTACCGTAATGGGTACTTTTTCTTTTTTTCTATTTCCATTTTTACGATATCCTCCTTATCTGGTAGTTTTTTAACGTTTATGTTAAGATCTTCTATCTTCCCGATAAGTTTATGTAAAGCTTCTAAAATTTGAACTTCTCTATTTATAGGCTTTTCTTTAACATCTATGGTTGTTACTTCCAGTGTCATAAACCATTCTGAATCAGGTTGTAGTTTTACATAATCCCCGTCACCTTGTTGTTCATATATTTCAAAATTGAGCTGCTGAATGGATATGGGGTTAAATAAAGACGTTGGTCTACTAAAAGATTTCCATTGTTTATCTTGTATTTTAAAATTACTCGAACCATCGAATATTCTTTCTAAAGGTATACGTGCAAATATTTGCCCTTTTCGTTCATTTAGAATTTGTGCCGTTTTTGGTATATCATCACATACAATATCTATATATTTTGCACCATTACCTGTACCACCACCAGATACACCTACCTGTGTTACGTAAAAATCAACGATTTTTAAACCACACACTTTATTTATATCTGTTACATGAGTATTTGATTCGAGGTTTAAATCAAATGAAAATGTATTATTCGTACCATTTACAAAATTTGAATCTATTGTTATGTACTGAACCTTTTTAGGTAACTCCTGGAGTGAAACCATCTTGTATTTAGTATATAAAAAAATAAACGGAATTAATAACAGTATGTATACATTCTATAGCAGTGTATGTCGTTTATTATATTCGAGTAAATCTAATTTAGATAATATAACCAAAACCCCTTCATACAATGATATGATGTTATCACCTGAAAGTGCTAATGATAAAATCATTTCAGTAAATGATGCTGGTGAACGTGTTGTATTAGAGTATAATAAACACGACAAAACATTCGTTCATTATAGACCTAAGTACTTTAAATATAAATAAATTATAAATAAATAATAAATGAAATGGACGATTACATTGCCTTACACACATACGACTACAAACTCTCGTTTTGTCAAGCGACAAATAAACTCCCGGGAGATATGCAAAGGGTTATATGGGAAAAACTTAATACATACGAATCACAGAATCTCACGTGTCCAGGGGCACCCCAACGAAACAAACGAAATTCACGATACAACCCAGAAAGACTCGGAACTCTCGTCAGAAGATGGAGAGAAAAATGGGGAGAACCAGATAGTTTCTAAACGTAAACCAAATCCCGCTGTTATATCTATAATGAAAGGTGGTAAAACAGCTTATATATTGGTAGATAATTTAGAGATTGAAGAGTTACAAACGCGTATTAAAATCGCTACAATGGGTTCAATGCGCGAGAAATTGGGATCATATATATTTTTTAAACACTGATAAAGAATTAAATATTAATATTAAGTAAAATGAAATGTACAACGCATACCCGCACTTTATTATGTTTATCACCCAAAAATCATCGTAGAGTCGTGAAGTGTGTTAGTACACAAAAACGTGTACCTCCCCCAATGTATGAAGAAATAAAAGAAGAAAAGATAACACCAATTCATAATTCCCAATTAAAAGACTCAAAACAGTGGTTTAGAAGTGAAATTGAAAAACAAAATGATAATAATAACGAGTTATATAATCGCATGCAATTACTTGCACGTGAAGAATTTAATCAAGAGGATTTTAAACGTCAGGAATATGATTCATATTCACTTGTTCTTTATCAACATCTCATTACAGAGTTAAATTTACAAAGACTTGAACTGAAATATATATCTCTTTTTGGTGATAGTTGGAGATCTAAAGATGAATTGTATAGAATTGAGCAACGTATAGATACATCCACGATTAGAATTGGGAGATTTAAAAGTCGGGAACGCGCTTTCAAGAAAAAGTATTTTCAAGACGAAAACTATATTATTAAAGGTATAGATATATAATAATTAAATTGTAATGCTAAATATAATAAATCCTTATACCAAAACCATTAGAATATCGTGTCCCACTAAACGTAAAGAAGGTCTAGCGGAGTATGAAAAAATAAAGTCTAAAATCAAAAAGACAACTTTACAATACGGCGTTGCCGTTTCAACATACCATTTTATTTTTCATACACCTGTCGACGGTATTTCTGCGAGTTTGGGAACAATAGCGTCTTATATTTATGTTGATTCACTTTCTTCATATGTTGACAATATAGAAAGATTACCCGGTTTAAATAAACGATTACTTGTACCGACGTGTCTTGCACTAGCAGAATCCATGTGGAATACGACAGATTTACCATTTGATTTTAATATGGGGGCAACTTTGTTTGGATTTTTATCATATAAAATAGCATTTTATCAAATCGTAGCGGAAGAAATATTGATGTATAGTGAAGACCTAAGTGATATAGATCAATTGTAATAATTATAATATAAAAATGTCTTCTCTCATTTACGAACTCACGAAACAATCTACCACGATTGAACGACTTCCAAAACTTGACGGCGTTTTTTCGAGTTTTAGAACCGATAAATTTGCAATTGGTGCACCTTCTCAAGTGTATGGAGTCCAACCACAACATGGTTTTCCCAAAGAGTGTAATCCTAATGGACTTAATAATATTGCATATTTTGGTGTATCTGCATTTAATGATAAACTTCATATAATTGATTTCCTGTATGAAGAAAGATATAAAGATGGTTTTAGAGTGGGTATACTTGAACCAGCATTACAAATGTTAAAAGACAAATTGGGAACCATGGTTGTTCCACGATATATCCCTGAAGAATGGATTGATTTTTGGATGAATTATTTTAAAAACGAATTTAATGATCAAAAATCCCTTTTACAATTTGTCGATAAATACAATCTTCAAGGAAATGTTGATTGGACGGAACTTTACAATACGTTCTCTGAAGATATGGACTTAAAACTTAGCATCTAATATGTAATATAATATACCATGAGTCTTACTTGTGAACTCCTTAAAAACTGTACTTCTATTATCGAACTTTATGATGTAAACGAATTGTTTTCAAATATAAGAGGTGACCCATGTAGAGTATATGCTTTACGCGCCGAATTTGGATACCCTCAGCATCTTATCCCCCCAAATACGTATAATTTTATAGCTTATATTGGTATTTCTAAAACAAAAATTGATACATCTTACGGTCAAGCTCAATTTATTAATTTTTATTACGAACCTGAACCTATTGGTATTTTAGAACACTTTTTTGATATATACCTCGAAAGTGAGAAGGAAATTCTCAAAGAAATTAATTATAAAAACGGTGAAGAATTTTCCGTTGAACTTTTTCCAAATAAAATTACAAAAAAGAATCTTGAATTTTGGAAAAATTACCTTAATAACGAATACGATGTAAATGATAAAATATCACTCGATGATTTCTTAGATGATTATGAAATCAAATATTATACAGATTATGAAAAATTACGAGATAGTTTACCGAATAATATTGATGATTTGGATAATGAAAGTGAATATGAAACCGAACCCGATGAATGATAAATAAACACCTAAGTATACTATTATATCTATAGAATTAAGAAAATGCGTCCTAATTGTTTATACGAAAATTGTCTCTGTCGCCGGGGAAAAAACGGTTTCTGTGTAAAGCACCGTGAAATTGGAGAAGCTGTTGAAGCTCTTTTACTTTTAAAAAAAATAACAAACCTAAGTTGTAATAAAACTAATTAAAAAATATCATTTCTAATATAAATTATGGAAGACCTTACATCGTTAATGCAAGTCATAGACCTCAATTCTAAGATAATTTCTGAAGGTGATTATCTTAAAATGTGTAATTCTATAAAAAAGATACACGATCATATCAAATATATCGATTGTGATTCTGATGAAAGTGATGACGAAGATTTTATAATTCGCCGTGTTATTGATAATATAACAGTACCGGTACCACCATTTTCAACCACCCCACGTACTCCTCAACTTCCACCACTTGGAAATGAGTCACCGGATACTGTAATTGATGATCTTGTGAGATATGATACAGTCCCCCCTTCACCTATACAATCGCGCCGTGGAGATTTTGTGCATATGGAATTACCACCTATACGAACACAAATACCGGATATACTACGAGATAGGGAATTAGAAGACGAACTTCTAGAAGTAAATCGTTCAATACATGTAACATTGAAAAGAATGGAAAAACTTAAACATAGACGAAACATAACGAGTTTTGTTCGTGAAGAGGCCGTGAAAAGATGTGCGAGAGGACTTGGTATTCATTTACGTGTATATACTATTAGCGCACTTTTAGATGCAGGGCACGATGTTGGCCCACCTCATATTTTTTTCAAAGAATATTTGGATGACTATAACGATGATATAGATGAAAAACACCGCGAATTATCCGAAGAATTAAAGGAATTAGAATACGATAAAACGAGTATCATAGACGAACTTATAAACTTTTAATTGAATCAATATCATTTTCAAATATAATTTTACACCATTTTTCATTGAGGTTACCCAGTGGTGAATATTCGAATACTAAATGTACTAACGCGCCTGCAATTATTAAATTACCCGCACCTTTGTAAATAAATTTTGTCATACCTTTTTCCACACTAAATAAACAAAGACCTATGAGAAGTGCTTCAAATAATACCGATGTTACAGGCCGCATTTTTTTATATTACTATAGTATATAAAAAAAAATGGACTATCAAGGATTTGGAATGGCTCTCGCACTCATGCTCATAATGGGTGGAATTATCTACAACTTAATGCCACGAAACCGCCCTGCCGCACCTCAAGAAAAGCAGGCGTAAACTAAAAAAAATATATAAATTAATATCTTGTGATATATAAAATGATACCACGAAATCGTTCACATATGGTTATCCTAGTGACTTCTATCATTCTATTTATCATTTTACTATGGTATAAAATACCGAATTGTAAAAGAGAAGAATATGTGATAGATAATCTTAGATTTTCATGGAAAAATGGGGCGAGTGTAAAAGATATTGTGTCAGAATGGATCCTGGTAATAAAAGATAAAAACGGGAATGAAATTCATAGAATGGTTGATAAAAACGAAGACCATTTTAAGGATTTTACAGATGTTTATTTAAATATTATAGATAAAAAGGATTTTGATGAACGTATTATTGGTGATAATATAGTGGATTTGTATTATAACGAAATAAAACCAGAAAATTTGTTATTTACAGAAACACTTTCATTTACAAAGGATGATTTTTCAGGTGACGTTAGACTGTTTGAACCAAAAGAATTCGATGGGAATAATGATTGCAGAGGTGAATACTCTAAAGTTAAGAAAAATAGATTTACAAGTGGTTCAGAGGTATTTGATTGTGTTCCGTCATCACCTGGTGTATACAATTGTCAATTTTGGCAATATAATGTCAAGATACCTAAAATTGGGAAAGGTGAGGAATGTCCAGCTAAAGATAGAGAACTTAAACAGATTATATGGCCTAGAAAAGAAAAAACTGAGATAGTTGGTATGACTTTTAGCGATGATCCGGATCCTAATACCGATGTAAATATATACGATAATGACGACTATTATAAGAACGTATATGAAGAAAAGAAGAAAGTAAAAGATGAAGAAGATGCCGCTGCTGAAGCCGCCGCTGAAGCTGAGAGAAAGGCCGCTGAAGCTGCTAGGATAAAAACTGAAGAGGAAGCCGCCGCTGCAGAAGCCGCTAGGAAAAAGGCCGAAGAAGAAGCCGAAATCGCTAGGAAAAAGGCAGAAGAGGCAGCTGCTGCAATAGCCGCCGCTGCAGAAGCCGCTAGGAAAAAGGCAGAAGAGGCAGCTGCTAGGAAAAAAGCCGAAGAAGAAGCTGAAGCTGCTTTTCTTGCCAGAATTAAAAGAGATGCTGGAATAGCTGCTGCAAAAGCCGCCGCTGAGGAAGCTGCAAGAAAGGCTGCCGAAGAAGCTGCAAGAAAGGCTGCCCAAGAGGAAGCCGAAGCTGCTAGGAAACGAGCCGAAGAGAAAGCCGCCGCCGAGGAAGCTGCAAGAAAGGCTGCTGAAGCTGAAGCTGCAAGAAAGGCCGCCGAAGAAGCTGAAGCTGCATTAAAAGCCGCCGAAGCTGAAGCTGCGAGAAAGGCTGCTGAAGCTGCGAGAAAGGCCGCCGAAGCTGAAGCTGTGAGAAAGGCTGCCGAAGAGGAAGCTGCAAGAAAAGCCGCCGAAGAAGCAGCCATTGCAGCCGAAGCCGCTAGGATAAAAGCAGAAGAGGAAGCAGCTATAAAAGCCGCTGCAGAAGAAGCCGAAGCTGCTAGGATAAAGGCAGAAGAGGAAGAAGCTGCAAGAGAAGCCGAAAGATCTGCTGCCGAAAGAGCCGCAAAAGAGGCCGCAGACGAGGCAGCTAGGAAAAGAGAAGAATATTTTGATGCATGTAAAGATGACCCATCAAAATGTCAACATTTTGACGATTGTATGAGATGGCATAAAAAACCAAGTGCACATGAACATAGAAGAGAAAGGGAATGTAAAGATCTTAAATCTACAAAAGATCAATCACCCCCATATGTATGGGATCGAGAACCTCCTCCTCAACCATCAACGACATGTGAAAATGATCCATTTCATTGTAAAGAATATGATGAATGTGTGAAATACCATGAAAAAATTGATTGTCGCGCGGATGCCTCATCGAGTTATACAGGTGTACCATCCATAAAAGAATTAGAGGACCAGGGTATGCAATATGGTGTTTTTGGTCCTAATAATTCTCAAAATTGGCAAAATGATGTAAGTACATACCTCGATTGCAAAACTAGAGCGCAAGAGTTGGGACATTTGGCATGGGGTATGCAAACTATATATCATACAGAATCCAAAAATGGTAAACCTGGAAAGTGCTGGACTCGATCAAATCTTGATGATTTTGTGGCATTAAATCCACAAACAGGTGATAGTAACGACCCCAAAAAAGATTTTCATGTTGTTGGGTGTGCCGCACCTGGTGTGTTTGTGACTGATAAATGTCTTGATGAAGAAGCTCAAGCCCAAGCCCGAGCTGAAGCTGAAGCTGCAAGAAAGGCTGCCGAAGAAGCTGAAGCTGCTAGGAAAAAGGCAGAAGAGGAAGCTGCTGTAAAAGCAGCTGCGGCAGCTGCAGCTGCAAGACCACGTATTGGTTCGAGATCACCCAATTTGGGAATGATTAGAGCACCCGATTTGCGAAGACCATCTCTTAATTCGAGTGTAATTGGTGGAAGAAGTCGAGGAAGTCCACCAGCTCGACGTTTTTCGAGAAGAAGGTAATTAATAGTAAAAAAAATATATACTATTATTAAAAGATATGGATTTTATCGAGATACTTTTAATAATTTTATTATTAGCCGGTGCTTT
>MDTC01168049.1_pt1 | contig 27502 bp, 25 predicted proteins | sample 811181 | NCBI WGS metagenome assembly MDTC01 (sample SAMN05326644, study PRJNA326480) | marine metagenome | isolation source: seawater | place: Pacific Ocean: North | collected 2011 | reverse complement strand
GCCCCGACAGAGGTGCCCATGACCAGAACTACAATAAAGAAATTCGCAAGTGCAGGATAAATTGACTTAGCGATATGTGGTAAGATAATGTAGCGGACCTGTTGTATCAGAGACATGCCAAGGGTCTGGCTTGCTTCGATTTCCGTCACACGTACAGATAGGAATCCTGCTCGCAGAATCAACGTCAGATACGCCCCAGCATTCATAGTTAGGCCAATTAGAAGGCAGGCTTCGTTTGACCATCGGATACCCACCTCGGGAAGGCCAAAATAGAGAAAGTAAATTTGAATTAAGGCGGGTGTGTTGGTAATAAAGATGACGTAGCAATCGACTAGGAACCGAAGTGGCCAGACCCCATACGTTTTGATGGTCGCAAATAATAAACCGATTAAAGAGCCGCCAGCAAATGCAAAACAACCCAGTTGTAAAGTCAACCAAGCTCCTTCTAGAAGCTCAGGAATGTTGTCCCAAACAACACCAAATTGGAAACCGTAGTTCATATGCTTTTCTGAAAATGGATGCTCTGATCACTGTTGAAGAGATCAGAGCCCTTAGATTGCGTCAATTAAAAGTATGGATCAGGATCTACTGTCCGTAGCATTGGCGCTCCGTAATGTTTTTCCCAGGTGTCATTAACCATTCCTGACGAATGCAGGTTGAAAAGTGAGATGTTTAGAACTTCAGTAAGGTTATCATTACCCTGACTGACTCCGATCGCGCAATAGGCCACAAAGATTGGGGTTTCGACTACACGCCAATTTACATCAGGATAGTTTTCCGTAAAGGCCATGAAGAAATCGATATTTTCCACAATCGCGTCTGCACGTCCTTGCCCAACAAGGCGGACTGTATCTGCTAGCGTGTCAACAAGCTCAAGATTGGCATTTGGCATGTTTTCGCCAATCCAATCTACTGTCCAGTTGCCGCGCATGTTCGCGAGAGTTACGCTATCTTTGTTGAAATCCTGCCATTTATCACCTTTTACCTTGTCAGTTGTAAGGACTGCCAGTACTTCGGTGTGAAGCGGCACGGTATAGTCAATCAGTTTCGCTCGGGCGGTGTTGCGTGTTAACGCACCAAGCGAGATATCTATCCGATCGGTTGCCAGAAAAGGTACACGCTGCGGTGTCTCGGTAGGAACCCATTCGACTTCTACACCGATTGCAGAAGCCAAAGCGTTCCCAACGTCGATGTCAAAGCCTTCCCACTCGCCTGCATCATTACGTGTGCTCATGTTTGGGAAATTCGGATTGATCCCGATACGGATCACACCGTCCGAAAGAATGTCGTCGAGGCTTTTTGCTTGGACTGTAGTGACAGCTGATGCTGTAATTGCAAGTCCTGCTATACCTGCAAGAAAATATCTCTTTAGCATTTGTAATTACTCCCATGTTTATCAGATTTGCCGGGCAAGTTTCCAATTTATTTTGGCGCTCCGACCTGTTTTGTGCGCAAAATGAACTTTTGTGCGCATTCAGCTTCGGTGAGAATTGATCTTGAGTCAACCCCCGAACTGTCCAGTGCTATTCACTTTTGCACTATGGCTTCGGCCTCAATTTCGACCAGATACGGGCCGACTAAATCTATACCACCAACTAGCGTGTTGGTTGGTCGTAAGTTGCCAAAATACCGTGCGTGCACGCCACTGACCGATTCCCAATCACTTGTATTCCGCAGAAAAATACGAGTGCGGGCCAAGTCCTCAAGTGTTCCGCCTAAATCCTGAATTGTGGCTAGAATTTTGTCCAATATATATACAGTTTGTCCTTCGGCATCGCCTTCACAGACGACGTTACCGCTTGCATCTGTCGCAGTTGTGCCGCTCACCAGAATGCGATTTCCGTCGCGGAGGGCGCGCGAAAACCCGGCCCGCTTTTCCCACATAGTGCCACTATCAGTGTGTTTTCGGCCGGGTCGAACTTCGACGACGTCAAAGACCGATGGAAGTGTATCCAGATGGTGGCTAAGATCTCCAGAGGCAGTCAGAAAGGGCGGCTTACGATATTCATCTCCACAGTCTCCGGGAATGCAAAGTAAATCGTCTGTAACTGCCTGAATAGAGGCACGGTCACTGTCGTCCAAGGAGATTTCTTGGGCCCGTAGATTGTCAATTCTGTGATCACCTTCTGTCAGGCGCGCGCCGATAATTGTTGCGCGCACTGATGTTTGATCTAGCGCCCATGCCGTCGCTATATTTGTAATCGATACGTTATGTTTGCGTGCAACTTGGTCAAGTGCGCGTAGAAGCGCCTGAAAGGCGGTCCAGCCGCCTGCCGCATCAATGTAGCGCTTATACTTCATTCGGCTCCAGTCCCGAATATCATCTGGCTCTTGTTGTTTGATCCATCGTTCTGACAGAAAGCCGCCGGCTAAGGTTCCAAAAGCGAGAATTGCTACGTCATAGTCTTGGGCAACCTTGCTTAACTCACCAGCCGCACGTCGATCGAGTAGGGAAAAACAAACCTGGTTAGATGCGATTTCAATCCCATTTTTAATTACCATTCTCAGGTGTTGAGAGTCAAAATTAGTTAATCCGATTTCTCGGATTAATCCTTCTTCGCGGAGCCGCATGAGTTGAAATAGAGCGTCCAGATATTCGGGGCTCTCGTAGCGCCACCAGTGAAATTGCATGACGTCAATAGTGTCCAGTTCCAGGCGGTTCAGTGCCGTTTCTATACCTTTCCTAACGGTAACAGCACTCATTTCTCCAGGTTTAGGGCACCATTTAGTCATGATTGTCGGTGGGTTCTCACCTTCCTTGCGCATGGCTTTATGAACCATTCCGGCAATAATCTCGGCACTTCCATAGTGGTCCGCCATATCAAATGTATCAAAACCAGCCTGAGCGTAAGAATGTAAAGCATTGGCTGCCGCATCTAAATCAAATGGCTTCCCATCGCGCTCTTGATCCGCCATTTGCCAAAGGCCAGTCACAAGACGCCGTATGGAAACATTCTTCCCAAGCCTTGTTTTAATCGGTTCTTGCATTTTAGGCTCCGTGGTATTTTATAACAATAGTGTGTATTTTGGAATTCGGTGCAACCTGAAAATAGGAGCAACATATGCAGATTGGGGTTGTGGTCAATCCTTTTGCTGGTTTGGGTGGCGCAGTTGGTTTGAAAGGAACGGATGGACCGGACAGCGTTGCAAAAGCGTTGCGCCTTGGAGCTCGGGCTAAGTCCGGCGAACGAGCTCGTGTTGCTCTGGCTCACTTGGCAGAACGTGTGCCAGGAGCGGAACTGACGCTAGCTCGAGGCGAAATGGGTGAAGATTGGTGCGAAGGACTTGATCTTAGTCTAACAATTACTGGGCCAACAGCACTTACCGGAACAGCGCGGGACACTAAGGAAGCGGTACGTGCTATGCGGGATCGAGATGTAATTGTGTTTGCGGGCGGGGACGGAACGGCGCGGGATATTGCTAGTGTTGCTGGAGGTATAGGCATATTGGGCATCCCCTGCGGCGTGAAAATGCACTCTGGTGTCTTTGGGGTCAACCCTCGTGCAGCTGGAGCCATGATGGCTGATCTGGTTGCTAACCCGAAGCGTGTCGATTTCGTAGAAGATGCTGAAGTAATGGACATCGATGAAGACGCCCTGCGTAATGGCGTTTTGGCTCCGCGCCTTTATGGACTCGCCCGAGTGCCTATTTCTCGGAGCCTTATGCAGGCTGCAAAGGGTGGGCCCCGTCTGAATTCGGCTGGTGCGCTTTCAAGCGCGGCGGCTGAAATAGTAGCTGAAATGGATGTCGAAACTTTGTACATTATAGGGCCCGGAACCAGCGCGCAATCTGTCGCTAAGGCGGCAGGTCAAACAGCCTCTACGCTTGGTGTTGATGCAATGATTGGACGTAAAATTGTGGCGCATGATGTGGATGACGCATCGCTTCTGCGTTTGGCCAAAGGGCGTAAGCTGCGGATCGTTCTAGGTGTTACAGGCCAGCAGGGCTTCCTACTTGGGCGAGGAAATCAACAAATTGGGGCCAAACTGGTCCGAAGGGCTGGACGAGACGGATTAATGATCCTTGCAACAGAAGAAAAGCTTACTCAGCTCAGTCAACCAAGGCTATTAGTAGACACGGGGGAGCCAGATTTGGATCTACAGCTTGCGGGTTTCGTGCGTGTTACAACCGGGAAAAGGCGTAAGATGATGATGCGTATTGATTCGTGTTGATAATGGATGTGCGATATGCGAACAATTGTGCAGTTTTGAAGTTTTGGTTATACTTTAGTTGAGAGGGAGGCTTAATATTATGGCTACAAACACCCGCGCCCATCCTTGGATGGCTAATTCTGCACCCGGCGCAATTCAAGCCATGCTGGATGAAATTGGCGCTTCATCGGTTGATGAGGTCTTTGAACAAATCCCAAAAGACCATTTCCGCTCAGCCCCACTAGATTTGCCGCCAATTCTGTCTTCTGAAGTCGAATTGAAGCGTGATTTAGTGAGTAAGCTTAAGAAGAACGAAGATTGCGAGACTAATCTGAGTTTTCTAGGGGCAGGTGTTTGGCAACACCACGTTCCAGCAGTTGTGGATGAGATTGTCGGTCGTACTGAATTTGCAACTAACGTTTGGGGTAGTTATCAATCCGATCATGGTCGAAATCAGTCGTGGTTTGAGTTTTCTTCACAACTTGGCGCTCTCCTGAACTTAGACGTCGTACAACTCCCGGTTTACTCATGGGGTTGTGCGATAGGACATTCCATTCGAATGGCGCAAAGGATCACGGGCCGTTCGCGTGTTCTTATCTCTCAGTTATCGGACCCTGAGCGTTTGTCAGTCATCCAAACCTACTGTCAACCGACTGAGATGGACAGCCATATTGAGGTTCAACAGGTTGCAGTAGATCCGCTGAGTGGACGAATGGATATAAGTGATCTTGCTTCGAAGATGGGCGACGATGTAGCGGCAGTTTATTTCGAGAACCCCGCTTACCTTGGTACAATAGAAACTGAGGCTGCCAAGATTGCGAGCATGGCGCGCTTTGCGGGTGCTGAAACTATTGTTGGTGTTGATCCGCTGTCTCTGGGGGTGATGACTGCGCCTGGTGATTATGGCGCGGATATAGTGACTGGTCCGGTGCAGCCTCTTGGTGTTCACATGCAATGTGGTGGTGGAGTGGGAGGTTTCATCGCGTCGCGTGATGAAGAGAAATACGTTCTGGAATATAACGGTTTTCTAGTTTCAATCGTTGAGACAATGAAAAAAGGGGAGGTGGGTTTTGGTCTGGCGTGCCCACATCAGAACTCATATGGATCTCGCGAGCATGGTAAGGATTGGACGGGCAACTCGACTTATCTTTGGGCTATCGCGGGAGCCGTTTACATGAGTTTACTGGGTCCAGAAGGTTTTCGTGAACTTGGAAACTTAATAGTGTCGCGCGCACGTTACGCGGCGAAATGCCTAGCAGACGTGCCTGGGATTCAGATCGTTTGGCCTAACTCGACTTTTAAAGAATTTGTCGTCAACTTTGATGATACAGGAAAAAAGGTTGCCGAGGTGAACGATCTGCTGCGTGAGCGAGGAATTTTTGGAGGCAAGGATATATCCAAAGAGAACAACGCACTGGGACAGTCTGCGCTATACTGCGTCACCGAAGTTCACACCGCGGCTGATATTCGCAGACTTGTACGCACCTTAAAGGAGGTTTTGTCATGAAAAGTATCCCTGAATTTCGGAGCGCCAAATGGAACGAACCAGTAGTCATGGAAATGGGCCGCTCGGGCTCACGTGGACAGCTTTTTCCTGCTCCGGAGGATGAAGTGACAGAGGCTGTTGGTATTGATCTTATTCCGGCTGCAATGCAGCGAAAGGATCGAGCCGCACTGCCAGAAATCACCGAGTTTGAGGCACAACGCCACTATCTGCACCTAAGCCAGATGACGTTAGGCATGATGGGTGTCAGTCTTTTTGGCACCTGTACTATGAAGTATAATTCCAAAACTGCTGAATATGCGACGCTGCGTCCGGAATTGGCCGAAGTACATCCCTATCAGCATCCCGATACGCTTCAGGGTGTACTTGAGATTTTTGATGATTTTAACGGAATTCTGCAAAACCTGTCGGGTATGGATCAGTTCATTTTTCAGGCAGGTGGAGGGGCCGATGCTGCATATACAATGGCTGCAGTTGCTAGGGCCTACTGGAGAGACAAAGGAAAGTTGCATCAGCGTACAGAGATGGTAACTTCGGTTCAAGCCCATCCTTGCAACCCTGCAACAGCGGCAGCCGCCGGCTTTAACGTGGTAAACTTGCCTTTGGAGGACAACGGCTACCCATCCCTCGAAGCATTGAAAGCTGCGGTAAGCGAGAAAACGGCGTTAATTATGATCAACAATCCTGATGATATGGGCATCTACAATCCTGAGATCAAAGAGTGGGTTAAGGTCGCCAAAGACGCTGGCGCTCTCTGCTTCTATGACCATGCCAATTTCAATGGTGTTATGGGCAAACTTTCGGCGAGAGAGTTAGGATTCGATGCCTGTATGTTTATGTTGCACAAGACATTTGGTGCACCCAAGGCAGGGGGTGGCCCGGCAGTTGGAGCTTATGGCTGTACCAAAGAACTAGCGCCGTATTTACCCTGCCCAGTTGTTGTGAAACATGGAAATAGCTATATTCTTGACGAGGATCGACCAAAGTCATCCGGGAAGGTGCGCGAGTTCTGGGGCAATGTGCCTCAGGTCGTAAGAGCATACGCCTGGGCTCGCGCGATGGGCGCTGATGGTATCAATCTCGCCTCGGATATCTCGGTCGTCGCAAATAATTATATGGATAAGAAGCTTGGCGAGATAGTAGGGCTTGAGATTTCGAATCCGAAAATCAATGCTCATCGGATGGAAATGACGCGGTGGTCTCTAGCACCTTTGACTGAAGAGACTGGCGTTTCGACTGTCGATTTTGCAAACCGTCTGGCTGATTTCGGTATCGACCCCTACTGGATGAGCCACGAACCTTGGATCGTTGCAGAACCATTTACGCCCGAAGCAGGTGAGCTATGGTCAAAGGAAGACATCGATATGTGGATCGGAGTGATAGCTCAAATTGTCCAAGAAGCGCGTACAAACCCCGAATTCGTGAAAACTGCACCGCACAATCAGGCGATTGCACAGGTTAAGGGAGATGCTTTTGAGGATCCAGCAAAATGGGCGATGACTTGGCGAGCATATAAACGAAAGGTGCAGGGTAGTACCAAAGTAAAAGGTGTGGCGTAAATGGTGCTCAAGCTCGTATCAGTCTGCAAGGACAGAAATTCCATCGAGCTTGATTGTTGGGGGCCGACCGAGTACCAAATCAGAGATTATGCGGGCCGTCATTGGTCCGGCGCTAAAGCCTACCCATGGAAACAAAGCGAGATAAAAGCCTGGAATTCCAGGTGCTTCACCAATAATTGGGCGCCAATCAGATGTACCATTGACCCAAGCGGTCCAGCTTCGGATTGTGCGAGTGTTGGCAATCTGCGGCACCACGCCAGCCGCTATCGCCATGTTGCCAGCGAAATTTAAAGGATTGGTGACCAGATGCCCATTGTCTCTTTGATGCGCCGCCCAGCCGCCACCGATAATGCATGCTCCATTGGACGCCTGTTTCAAAGAAAGTTTCCCTGCGGCAGAATAAACCAGGTGAGGGATAAGTGGCGCTATCGGTTCGGTTACCGAAACCTGAAGAGGGAAACCTCCAAGCTCAATCTTCATGCCAAGCATCGCGGCTATATCTGCGGCCTTAGCACCAGCGGTGTTTATCACTTTGTCAGCTCTGAAACTACCACGAGCGGTTTTTATGCTGAAATCACCGATCTTGCCCGACAAGTCAAACACAGGTGTCCCTCGATAGAGTGCCGCTCCCGCTGCTATTGCAGTTCGAGAGATAGCAAAAGTTACGCGCAAAGGATTAGCCTTGCCTTCGCTAGCGCATATGCCACCTCCAAGGGCGTCTTTAGAAAGGTAAGGGGCCTTTTTGAGAAGTGCAACTTGGTCGAGAATTTGGGTTTCAATGCCAACTGTAGCTTCGATTTTTGCTTTCGCTTCGATAAATCGCAACTGCGCTGCATCTCGTGCGACGATAATGCCGCCACCAATTTTTACATCAAGGTCTTCACCAACCTCATCGCCAAGTTTCTGCCACATATCAATAGATTCTTTTATAATTCTCAAAGTAGGAGCATAGGTTCGCGCCCAACCCTCACCATACCTTACGAATTCAGGGTATTGAATCTGAAGGTGCAGCGAACCGGCATTTGCACCAGATGCAGCAGATCCAAAATCGTTGGCTTCCAACAAAATGACGCTTGCGCCTTCACGAGAAAGATACCATGCGGTCAGAAGACCGACGAGTCCACCTCCAATGATAGCAACATCATAACGCTTCATGTGGCAACCCACCTTGAAAGGATCGAAATATGAGACGCCTTTTTACCGGCAGTCATACTGTGACTGTAACGCCATTCACGCCACGTGGCTTTGAGATCGATTTTGAAGCGTGGGAAGGATTTCTTGACTGGCAAGTTGCATGCGGCGTGCCTGGGGTGATCATTCTTGGAACGACAGGCGAGTTTCTTACAATTACTGATTCTGAACGGTCGACTTTCGTCAAAAAGACAGTCGACTATGTCAATGGTCGGATGGTGGTCTGGGTCGGCACCATGAATGCCCATACTCCCAATGCGGTGCGATACTCCAAAGAAGCGGAAGACCTTGGTGCGGACGGTTTGATGATAATTCCACCGTATTACTACACACCAACAGATGACGAGATTTTTGAGTATTACAAGGCAATCTGTGAGTCTTGTGATTTGCAGATTATGCTTTACAACAATCCTTTCACGTCTAACGTTGATATGCCCGCCAGCTTGGTTGGTCGACTGGCAAAAAGTTTTGAACAAATCCGATATATCAAAGAGGCGTCGCAAAGAATCGAGCGAATTCACGACATTTTGGTAGAAAGCGAAGGCCATATGAATCCCTGGGCGGGACAGCGCGTTCTGGAAAGCTATAAGATGGGCGCTAGGGGGTATGTGAACCCTTACGGAAATTATATCCCACGCGCTTCGGTTAAGTTTGTGGAATGGGCCGAACAAAAACGCTGGGATGATGTCCAAGCGGTCCAGTCGATTATTTCGAAATTCGATTCCATAATCACCAAGGGCCATCCGCTTTATGGGCATCAGTGCTACTCCAAAGCTCTCGCAGCCGCAGCTGGGCATCCGGTAGGTGACGTCCGAGCACCAATTACAACCTTTGAAAGCTTGGGTCAGGAAGGACGTGAGCGCGTTGCTCAGATGGTACCTCTGATGGAGGAGTTGGATACTCTTGTGGACGCGATTGAAAACCGAAAAGTTGCGGCCAAATAATTTCATCTGATATATGCTGCGCCGTTGAGGTCGATGGTTGCACCTGTAAGGTGCCTGGCGCGACCTTCAGCCAGAAAAACTACAGTATCAGCAATTTCGGAGGGTGGTATCCATTCACCCATTGGAAGTGTTGCAGTCACGGCCTGTTCTCCACCAGTTTTGGCGGCGCTGTCCACTGACATTTGGGTGCGAACAACTCCAGGTGCAATAACAAAAGCCAGGATGCCCCGATCGGCATAATTACGTGCAACCGTTTTGGTGGCTGCAGCGATGGCAGCCTTGGACCCAGCATAAGCGATAGCGCCTGGATTCGAGGTGCCACGGGTAGTAACCCAACTACCGATCGAAATTACTGAACCCGTCTTTTCAGCCTTTAGCCAGCAACGTACCGCATGCCTAAGAAGGCGAGCAGGCGCATGCAAGTTTACCGCGATAGAATGAGACCATGCCTCCTCCCATGTTTCAATCGGGTCCTCAATGCCACCAGTTTGTGGCATGATACCCGCATTGTTGACCAACACGTCGATATAACCGTCTGCTGCTTTGAGAGCTTGGCTCCAGAAAGCATCGACCGCGTCAATATCGGAAAAATCAGCGCTCAGAAGAGTGACCTGCCCATCGCTTGCGAAGCTCGTTGCCTTTTCTGCCCCAGTGCGATCATTGCCGTAATGGGCGATAAGGCGTGCCCCAGCATTGATAACAGCATGTGCTGTCGCCGCTCCAATACCTTTTGAGGCGCCTGTAACGAGTACGGTTTTTCCAGCAAGAGACGACATAGCTATTTCCTTGAAACAAATGGTGTTGCGCTTAGTTTCGGATTGCATCGGGCATATGGTGCAGGCAATTCGATTTCTTGATCCAATGCAACGGCGGCTTTCCAAGTCCAGCGCGGATCCCAAAGCATTCCCCGCGCAAGGGCCACCATATCTGCCTGCTCGGTGCGCAGGATCGTTTCGGCCTGAATAGGTTCGGTAATCTGGCCAACGGTCATGGTCGCAATGCCTGACTCCGAGCGGATGTGCTGCGAAAGGTTGGTTTGATAGCCTGGTCCCGTTTTAATTTTCTGGGCCTGATCAAGGCCTCCTGATGAGACATCGATCATGTCACACCCGAGCTTTTTCAAAGCGCGGCAAAAATCTATGGACTGCTCGATATCCCAACCACCTTCGATCCAGTCAGTGGCAGAAAGTCGAACCATAACTGGTTTTTCACTTGGGAACGCAGCGCGCACTGCTTCAAAGATTTCTAGCGGATAGCGCATGCGTGAGTTGAGGTCTCCACCATACTGATCACTGCGTCTATTGGTGATTGGTGATAGAAACTGATGCAGTAGATATCCGTGCGCCATATGAATCTGAATGGTATCAAACCCTGCCCGATCAGCATGATGTGTCGCATCCACAAAGGCCTTTTTTACGCGGTGCAAATCATCGTTGTTCATTGGATCAGGCGCGGGCCAACCGCTAAGATAAGGCACGGCTGAAGGGGCTTGTGGGTGCCATGCTCCTTTTCCTTCAATCATTCCGCCGCCCTTCCAGGGCTCAACAGTACTGCCTTTGCGGCCTGCATGACCAAGTTGAATACCTACAGCTATATCACTTACAGATTTAATGAAGTTAATAATGCGTGAAAAAGCTTGTTCAGTTGCATCATTATAAAGTCCTGTGCATCCTAAGGTGATCCTACCTTGCGGCTCAACGCCAGTTGCTTCAGTGAGAATTAGGCCAGGCCCGGATAAGGCAAACTGACCCAGATGCACGAGATGCCAGTCTTGGGGAACACCATCCGTTGCAGAATACTGACACATTGGGGCGACTGTGACCCGGTTAGCAATTGTCAGACCCCTAAGTTTTATCGGTGAGAACAGAGTGGTGGCCATTAAGCCTCCTTTTTTGATTGATTCGTACATTTGTGCGCTATACAAACATTTGTGTGTAATTTTAACATGTCAGTTCAGTCTGACAAGCGGAAAGGAATAATATCCAAATGAGTAAACTTAAAGTTGCGGCCAGCACATTTCCGTTTCTTTATTCCCATGATGGTTTGGGAGCTATGAAACATCTTCATGGTCTTGGATACAAGGTTTTTGAATTGATGATCTTTCCGCCACATTGCTGGCCGCGTGAGATGACTTCGGATCAGCGCAAAAATTACAAGTCTTGGTTGGATGGCGAAGGTTTGCAAATTTCGTCATTTTGTTATCCTCTCCTCGATAATAACCCCAATGGCGTCGATAAGTTGATGCGTGAATATACACTTGATAGATATCGTGAAGCGATTGACTTTGCTGCCGAACTGGATTGCCCTTATGTGGTCGCGATTCCAGGTCCAGTGAATAGCCTGATCAACCCGCCACATCAATGGATGCTGGATTGGTTCGTTGAGGGCATGAAAAAGTTGGTCCAACACTCCAAGGGAACAGGCGTTGAGCTTTTACTTGAAAATGTCCCATTCACATATCTTCCGACTGCTCAGGATATGATTGATACGGCTGCTCTGATTGGGCCGGAAATAGGGGTTAATTATGATGTCTGCAATGGTGCTTTTATCAAGGAGGATCCCGCTGCAGCTATCCGCATGATAGCTGGCAAAATAAAGAATGTGCACATTTCGGACAGTGGTTACGAGGAGTTCCTCCACACGCGTCTCGGAACTGGCATCGTTCGGCCTGATCCCGTGGCCGAAGCGCTCAACGATATTGGATACGATGGCGTTACCGTTCTGGAGATTATTTCCGATGCGCTTCAAGCTGGTACCGATCCAGACGGGGATTTTATAACCAGCCATAAAATATTAGCTGGCTCAGGATGGCAACCGCTGAACTAACGTAAACCCGCTTCAATCGGCAGTACAGATCCGGTCATGCCTCCCGAGGCGTCTGACGCCAAATAATGCGCGGCATTTGCTACATCTGTGTCAGTGGCAAGTTTTTTTAGGGCTGTCTCTGCCTTCAAGTTGTTGATCGCGTCTTCTAATTTAGGGCCTCCATCGGCGTGGCGCTGTGTGACCCTTGCAATAAGGGCATCTGTAAGAATTGGGCCAGGTGCCAGAGCATTGACGCGAATTCCCATTGGACCCAAATCAAGCGCTGCCGCCCGAGTGATGCCAATTACTGCGTGTTTTGAGGCGGTATATAGCACTTGCGATGCATGTGCGGTAAAGCCGTTTATAGATGCCATAACAACAATGGAGGCATGGTCTGAGATACTGAGTTTGTTAGCGCAGGCCCCTATGCTTGCAGCAATACCCCATGTGTTAATTGCCATTACGTGCATCCATTCGTCTCCATCAACCTCTCGCAAACCGCGCCAAGGCGGAACGACTCCAGCATTTGCGATCAATAGGTCAACCGACCCAAGGTCATCAGCAAGCGTGACAAGCTGTTCTTTGGCATTGGTTTGTGATAGGTCACAACCAAAGAAATTATATTCTTTTGGCGTAGTTTTCTGAGTCTCCTCAAGATCCACAATAGTTACATTGGCTCCAGATGCCGCAAGCCGGTTCGCAATTGCACGACCCAAGCCGGATGCTCCCCCAGTAACAATTGCATTTCGTCCTGAGAGATCTTTCGAAATGGTCATTTCTTTTAATCCTTTTTGCAGGCTATTGTAATTACGCTATATTAGTATTTTGTTTGCTATACGAATCAAATCAAGGGAAAGTTTAACAGTGACGTTTGAGTCCAGTCAAAACCTTGTTATTCTTGGAGCTGGTTCCATTGGGACTTCGTTTGCAGCTGCCTTTTCAGATGCTGGATGGAATGTTGTCATTTCCGACCCCAATCCTATACGAAGTCAAGCCGTTAAACGGCACGTCCATGAGCATAAGGATGCAATGGCTCTTGCAGGTTTGGCAAGTGGCTCGGAAGAAGGTGAAATTGGTGTTGTTGCGTCGCCTGAGGTTGCCCTGAAAAACGCGAGCTTTGTTTTAGAATGTGGTCCTGAGGATTTGTCTATAAAGCGAGAGATTTTTGCCAAGCTTCTGGATGCTACATCAGAAGAAACACTGCTTGCCACTGCATCATCAGCTATTCTGATTTCTCAGATCGTGATCAATAGCGAGCAACAGTCGCGGTGTATCGTGGCGCATCCTGTTAATCCTCCTTCGGTTCTGAGATTAGTTGAGCTTTGTCCTGCGCCAGGAACAAGTGAATATTTTATGGACAGGGCAAAGATAATATTCGCTAATGCAGGGTTTCAGTCTGCAGTGCTTGGTCGCGAAATTGAGGGCTTCATTCTAAATCGTCTACAGGGTGCCGTTCTGCGCGAAGCCTATCGTTTGGTTGATGAAAAAATTGCTGAGCCTAACGACATCGATAATGTTATGCGATTGGGGCTCGGGCCGAGATGGGCGCTGTCTGGACCATTCGAAACGGCTGAACTGAACACGCCTGGGGGCATCGCCGCACACGCAGCCCGCATGGGACCTGCCTATAAGCGAATGGGTGAAGAGCGTGGTGAACGTGTTGAGTGGACACCAGAATTGGTGGAAAGGGTAGTGCAGGCACGAAATGAAGCGCGGGGAAGCGTCACGACTTCGGAACGTGCCGCCTGGCGGGCTCGCGCAGTGGCACAAATCGTTGCAATCCGTGACATGTTGACTAGAGGTGTTGTATGAGCAGTGGCTACTTTAAATTTAATGAAAAAACAGTCAAGTTTCGCATTGGCCAGTCGTTGGCAGCTGCCTTGACCGAAGCTGGTATTTTTGCTTTCCGCCATACACCCAAAGGTGAAGAGCGGGGGCTCTTTTGTGGAATGGGCGTTTGCCAAGATTGTCTTCTTACTGTCGATGGCATTCCTAATCGTCGCGCTTGCATGACAAAGGCAACCGATGGTCAAAATGTGAAACAACAGGTTGCATTCCCCGTTTTGGGTAGTGTGCCCATTTCGCCAAAGGCTCCAACCGCTCGGAAATTGGAGCCTGATGTCGCCATCATTGGCGGTGGTGCGGGTGGGCTTTCAGCAGCGATCGCTGCTCGTGCCTCAGGTGCAAGCGTGGTTGTGCTAGACGAGCGAAAGGTCGGTGGGGGCCAATATTATAAACAGGCGGTGGGCCATTATCCGCTCGATGATCAGCAACAGGAAGGTGCAGCGCTATTATCTCTTGCTAAAGAAAGTGGTGCTGAAATTATTGGATCGGTTGAAATCTGGGGTGCTTTTGATGGTCCATTGTTCCTTGCTGAATGCAATGGTGCGGCTTATATCATCAAACCTAAGACAGTAATCATCTCAACGGGAGCTTATGAGCGACCGGTTATGGTGCGGGGGTGGACACTGCCAGGTGTCATGACCACTGGCGCGGCGCAAACGCTTTGGCGTAGCTACAGGACCTTGCCGGGACAAAGAGTGGCAGTATGTGGGTCTGGTCCGCTTAATGCGCAGTTGGCGCTCGAGTTGGTGAAGGGAGGTGCCGAAGTGACAATCATGGCTGAATCTGCTCCTCCGCCGTGGCGCGCGCCGATAACTGCCTCAAAAGCGGCGATTGCGGACCCAGCTCTAATCGGCAAAGGCTTGTTAATGCTACGGGATCTAAAGCTACGCGGTGTCGCATTGCACTATAGGACACGATTAAAAAATATTGAACGACACGGTAACAGACTGACTGCGCAGTTCCAATCAACTTCAGGCCAGATAACCGAAACGAACGTCGACGCTATTTGCATGAACGCAGGCTTTGAACCGCAGAACGAAATTTTGCGTTTGCTGGGTGCAGAGATGTCTTATGAGACTTCTGCAGGGCACCTTCGATGTCAGCGCACAAAGGATATGGAGACCAGTGTTCCTAATGTTTTTGCAGTTGGCGATTGCACAGGATTGGGCGGTGCACCAGCGGCACGTGCAGAGGGCACGATAGCGGGAAAGGCTGCCGCAGCCCGATTAGGTTTTGACGATACTTTTGATCTCACTTCAGAAAGGCGAAAACTTGCACGGCATCGTCGGTTTCAAGCCAACCTGTGGAAGCTTTATGATACTGCGCCGAAACCAATAGACGAAAAATCTTCGGACTTCACAATTTGCCGCTGTGAAGAAATAAAACTATCAGAAGTTTTGGAAGGTCTTGAGACAAATCCTAGCCATGTTGGAACTCTCAAGCGCGCTACCCGTGTCGGAATGGGGCGGTGCCAAGGCCGGTACTGTGGAGCGGTTGCTGCACGTCTTGTGGCCGAAGCCACTGGCAAGCCAATGCAGGACATGAGCTATTTCGCGCCGCGCGTCCCGATGAAGCCTGTCTCCATTGCATCCATTCTTGCTGTTGAAGAGGCGCTGAGCAATGAAAACTGATGTAGTTATCGTAGGTGGAGGCATTGTTGGGAAGACTGCGGCTATTGAACTTGCCAAGTCGGGCGCTCATGTCAGTGTTGTTGATTTAGGTATCAATGCTGGAAGTGATGCCAACGCCGGCAGCCTGCATGTTCAGATGCAAAGTCGTTTCATGCGCCTTTATCCCGATCAGGTGCCAAATATCGAAGCGTCACTTTCCCTTTACTGCGATGCCATAGAGGAATGGAAGAGGTTGCAAGCAGATATAGGATCGTTTGATCTGGTGCAAAAGGGCGGTTTGATGCTTGCTGAGGATGATGATCAAATGACTTTTTTGGAAAAGAAGGTCGAGCGAGAAGTTAAAAAGGGCGTTAGCGCTGAAATTTTGGATCGCTCAGGGTTGGAAAAAATTGCGCCTTGGCTCGGTTCTGATATCGTGGGAGGAGAACTTTGCAGAAATGAAGGAAAAGTAAATCCTCTTTTGGCAAATGTGCGGCTACGAGCGAGGGCAGAAGCTCTGGGTGTCCATTTTGTTAAGGATAAAGTTCGAGCACTTTCGGTTTCGGATCATGTTGAAGCACATGGGGCTGCTGGGTCCTATCGGTGCGATCAAATCTTAGTGGCTGCCGCTTGGGGCGTTAATGAACTGGTATCAGGATTTGGATATAGTATACCTTCCAAGGCAGAACCTCTTCATATGAATATTACAGAAAACTGCTCGGCGCGGTTAGAGCATCTTGTGCAGCACGCCGAGAGGTCGATTACGTTGAAACAATCCATCTCAGGGCAGATTGTGATTGGAGGTGGCTGGCCTGCCCGAAGTCGAGGATTGGACCAAGTGCCAGAGGTCAAGCCGTCATCTTTGTTAGGGAATATTGCACTGGCGGCTCGATTGGTTCCATCGATTGGTCATCTTAGGATCATACGAACTTGGGCCGGAATGAATACTACAAATGATGGAGCCTCAATCATTGGGCCGTTGGCCGGAAACCCTAGGCTTTTTATAGCGGTTCCTGGCGATGCTGGTTACACACTAGGTCCGCTTGTTGCGAAAATGGCGGTGGCAGGTATGTTAGGTGATAAAAGCTTTGACGAAGATCCTCGATACAGTCCTGCCCGATTTGCTGCTTAGCTCTTAAGTGCTTTTGAAATATTAGTTACTGTCATTAGAAGCATTGGTAGGACATCGGACACCATCTTTTCAGGAGACATGCGTAGGGTGGGTACTCCAATATTTATCGCTCCTACCAGCACACCTGCATTGGTCTTAACCGGCGCGGAGATCGACATAAGGCCAATTTCAAGCTCTTGATTGACAAAGGACCAGCCTTGCTCTCGAACGTTCTGCAGAATTTCCCTAAACTCTTTTGGATCAGTAACAGTTTTGTCGGTCATCTTGGTCAATTCGATCTTGCGCAGCATATCTGACCACTGATCATCGGGCTGAGCCGCCAATAGTACGCGGCCATTTGCTGTGCAATGGGCCGGGAACCGAGCACCGACAGAAATACCAACGCTGATCACGCGGTGATATTGGGCACCGGAGACGTAAACAACATCGAACTTATCGAGTATCGCTGCTGAAACACTCTCCTGAGTTTCTGCAGAAAGATTATCAATAAAGGGTTTAGCGATTTCCCAAACACCTTTTGATGAAAGGACTGAGTGACCCAATTCCAGGACCTGCGGAGTGAGGTCAAACAATTTGCCATCGGCAACCGCATAGCCTTCATGGATTAACGTTAAAAGAATTCGGCGCGCGCCTGCTCGCGTATTGCCTGTCTCTAAAGCGACCTGGCTAAGTGTCATCTTGCGGCCAGTTCTATTAAAAGTTCGCAGAACTTCTAAACCGCGCGCAAGAGAATTCACATAGTCACGCGGGTTCATGCTATCGGGTCCCGTTAAATCTACATTCTGCGGCTTAACCCTTAAAAGCTCTGCTTGAGCAGATGTAGTAGCGTTTGCTTCTGTGTCCATGGTGGCTAATGCCTCTGTTTTTAATCGCTCCATACCAGTATCCCAGATAAAAATGCCCAAAATTTTCATGAAAAGATGATAAACCAGCATTACACGAATTATTCTGAGAAAAAAACCAAAAAAACCTTTGCAAGATTCTGTTAATAGGACTTATACTGTACAAACGTGCGCTATGCGAACAATTACTTTCACGGAGGGGAAAATGAAAAAAATATCACTGTTAGACAAGAAAATTTCGCGTCGGAGTACCTTGGGCGGGCTTGCAGCCACAACTGCATTGGCGACGATGCCAATTCGAGCCTTTGCTCAAGATACTACCGTTCGCTGGTGGTCACCGCAAAGTGCTCCAGCACAGGTTGCCGCTTACAAGTCACAAATCTCTGCATTTGAGGCCGCCAACCCTGGGGTTAAGGTTGTCTTCGAGACTACGTCGGATGAAGGATACGCACCTCAGTTGGCTGCAGCATTTTCATCTGGAGAGGTTCCTGATATTGTGACGCATTTGCCATCCTTTGCGATCCAGTCCTATTATGCCAGTGGTTTGGTTGAACCCTTCAACGATGTGATTGAAGCTATTGGTGCCGACGATTATTACGATGGTGCCAACGATGTTTTTAGGGCGGCTGATGGCAATTACGTTGGAACCGGTATCGGTAATTCAGCAGCTAATATGCTTTGGCTACGTAAAGACCTGATGGAAGAATCTGGAATTTCTGACGCTCCCCGAACCTGGGACGAGTTGCGTTCAGCATGTCAGGCAATGCAGAAAAATGGTATATTCGGTGCGCCTTTGCCTTACGGCAAGAATTCGATGACAACCTTAATTTTTGTTGGCGTAATTCACCAGGCGGGCGGTCAGGTTTTTGACAAGGATCTGAATGTGGCACTGGATACTCAGGCGACCCGAGACGCATTGGAATTCTATGCTTCAATGCGCGAATTGTGTCCTCCTGGTGCCACAAATTATAGCTGGGGCGAAGCGATTACTGCTTTTGTATCCGGCGCCACGGCCACAGGCATATATACCGGTCGAGTTTTAGGAAACGTTAATGCACAAAACCCGCCAATTGCTGATAGCGTGACATGTGTTCGCTATCCGACAGCCTCCACAAATATTCCTGCCTGGACGTTCAACGACTTTCCGAGCGTCTTTATTCCAAAACAGTCGAAGAATATTGATGCTGCAAAAGCTTTTGCGGCGTCTTTGTTTAATCCAGACGGATATATCCAGCAGCTACATGCAGCCCCGGGCCACGTACTGCCGGTCCTAAAATCGATTAATGAAAACCCACAGTATCAGTCCAACGCAATTATTCAGAAATACCCTGCTGAGGTCGAACTGATGTCTCAGGCGGCAGCAGGAGGCTTCAACCTTGGGTACGAAAGTGGTGATCATCCTTCGAATTCAAAGGCCGGAGAAGTTGTGGGATCTGGGGTGATCGCAGAAATGGTTCAGCGTGTGGTCTTGAATGGTGAAAATGCTGATCAGGTCATAGGCGATACTGCGAAAGCTATAGAAGATATCATGAATAGCTAAAAATCTGGCTAATCGGGCCGCTGCTTGTTATGGTGGCCCGTAAAGCCAAAAAAAAAATGATTCATAAACACAAAACTCTACTGGAGCGCCGGTATTCTTTGCTGGGCATACTCCTGATTGCGCCAACCGTTCTCGTGTTTTGCGCAGTTATAGTATATCCGCTAGTTTCTGCTATCTATCTTTCATTTTTCTCTATATACACTCCGACCTTGGAAGGTACTTGGCTTGGTCTCGAAAATTATCGCACGCTTCTGACCAAGGGCGAATTCTGGTCGTCTTTGCGGACAAACTTAATCTGGACTGCTGGAACCCTATTGCTGCAAATAGTTTTTGGCGTTGGAATGGCACTCGTTCTGCATCAGAACATATGGTTTCGTAGTCTTGCCCGATCATTGATACTCTTTCCATATTTCATATCTACGGTTGTTGCTGTTCTAGTTTGGAAATGGCTATTTAACGATTTATACGGAATACTCAACTACCTGATGATGAGCGCAGGAATAATTGATTGGCCAATTGATTTCCTTGGCTCAATGCCAAATGCGATGATCTCAGTTATCCTTGTTGGGGCTTGGAAGTATTTCCCATTCGTAGTCATTGCGGTACTTGCGCGGTTGCAGTCGATTCCTAATCACCTCTATGAATCCGCGAAGATTGACGGCGCTGGCCCAGTTGCTCGGTTTTTTGACGTTACTTTACCACAGCTCCGCGAAGTGCTGATTGTCATCATCATGTTGCGTGCAATCTGGGACTTCAAAGAATTTGATCTGATTTTTCTTCTCACAGGTGGTGGTCCTATTACCTCTACCCAGACGTTACCACTGCTGGTATATAAAGAGGCCTTTGGGCTGAACCAGATGGGCATGGCGTCTGCCTACGCTGTAGTAATGATGCTGATAATGCTGGTTTTTATGATAATATATATCCGTCATACCCGTTCGGAGGAAGCGTAATGTTTCGCAGGATTTCCTTCAACATCTTTGCATGGCTAATCGTTATGATGGTGGCATTCCCACTTTTTTGGATGCTGGTAACGTCTGTAAAACCTCAGTTTGAACTGTTCCGGCGTCCTCCGACACTGCTGCCTGAAACTTTTACATTTGAACATTATTGGAGGTTGCTGAATGAGACCAATTTCCTTGGTTATTTTTGGAACTCAGTGGTTCTATCTACAACTACAACTTTCGTTGTTGTATCTATTGCTACGCTTGGCGCCTATGGCCTTGTCCGGTTTCGATATAGGGGGCGGGAAACTCTCGCTTTTTTGGTGCTTTTCACCTATCTGCTTCCTTCTGTTGTTCTGATCCTACCTCTATATCTGATGCTTGTGAACCTGGGGCTATCGAACACTATTGCATCACTTGTTATCGCATACACTACATTTGCCTTACCATACGCCTTGTGGCTTTTACGCTCTTTTATGGCTGGTATTCCAGAAGATCTGGAGTCAGCTGCTCTTGTGGATGGGGCATCACGACTAGGCGCATTTAGAGACGTAATACTGCCTCAGCTTTTACCTGGTATAATTTCAACGGCACTGTTCACATTCATCCTTTCTTGGAACGAGTACCTCTATGCTCTTGTTCTTGTGAATTCTGATGAAGCAAGACCTTTGACAACAGGAGTTATGAACATGCTGATTTCGTCTTTCAATATCGAATGGTCTTTACTTATGGCTGCTTCGGTGATGATGAGCGTACCGCTGATAATCGTGTTTGCATTCCTGCAAAGCTATCTTACCCAGGGTTTTGGCGCGGGAGGTGTGAAAGGATAAAAAATGGCTGACGTAGTTTTTGCCGATGTTAAAAAGCAGTTCGGGTCTTTTGTTGCTGTCGAAGCCCTTAACCTGCATATCAAAACTGGAGAGTTCATCTCGCTGCTTGGTCCTTCGGGATGTGGCAAGACAACTACCCTGAGAATGCTGGCAGGACTGGAGTTTCCAACCAGCGGTCAAATTCGCATTGGTGAGCGTGTGGTCAATGACGTGCCGCCAAGCAAGCGCGATATTGCAATGGTGTTTCAGTCTTATGCTCTTTACCCGCATATGACAGTCAGTCAAAACATTGCTTACCCGCTAAGAAAGCGTGGTGTGAGAAAGGCAGAACGCAGCGTTATGGTCAACAAAACTGCAGAGATGCTGCAACTTTATCCACTTCTGCATCGCAAGCCAAAAGAACTGTCAGGCGGACAGCAACAGCGGGTAGCCCTAGGCAGGGCATTAGTGCGAGATCCAAAGGTCTTTTTGCTGGACGAGCCTTTATCTAATCTCGATGCCAAACTGCGTGGGCACATGCGTGCTGAACTGATCGAACTCCACCAACGCCTTAGACGTACTATGGTGTATGTAACCCACGATCAGCTTGAAGCAATGACAATGTCGGATCGGATTGCGGTCATGGAAAGTGGTAAGTTGCAACAGTTTGCTCCACCTCAGGACGTCTATCGTGAACCAGCGAATCGTTTTGTCGCAAGTTTCATTGGTACCCCCGGAATGAATATTATCGACGGAAAATTACGCAAAGAAGGAGATGACTGGATTTTTGAAGCGCCAGGTGTGTCGTCTCCGGCGTACAACCTTAACTCGGATGTGCGGCCTGGTCCTGCTGCTATGGGTATTCGGCCTGAAGGTATTTCGATCGGGTCTGGCCCAATTCAGGCAATTGTGCAGCTTGTCGAAAAAACTGGTCATGAAAATATAGTTGTGGTGCTGGTTGGTGAATATCTTCGCATCACGGGACGCACGGCGGCGCATGAGGTTTGGCAGGCGGGTGATAGTGTCCAAATCAGCATTGACCCTAAACAGGCGCATTTTTTCGCGGAAGGTCCAAAGGGGTCAAGATTGAACCTGCCGTTGGAGGTAGTAACATCGAAGGAGGCTACAAAATGAACAGAGAGTCAAACAATTGGTTAGGCCCTATGCCAGCAGTTACAACGCCCTTCAATGCAGATAAATCGATAGATGAGGAAAGCTTTGTTGCAAATGTAGAACGGCTATTTGATGCTGGTGCAACAGGAATGGTAGGCGCTGGTTGCACAGGCGAATTTTGGTCATTGAGTTGGCAGGAAAGGCAAAACCTGGCGCGGCTTGCTGTCGAGACCTGTAATGGTCGTGGCCCAGTCATAATAGGAACTGCCAGCATTCGCGAAGAAGAGGTGATCGAACAGATTACAGCGGCAAAAGAAGTTGGCGCAGACGCAGCTTTGGTTTTGCCGCCATACTTTGCCAAAGTGACAGGTGCCGAAATAATTGCACATTTCGAGGCTATTTCAGACCAGTCGGACCTGCCGATTGTTCTTTACAATATTCCGGGTAATGCAGGAAACGCTATCACTCCGGATATCGCCGACCGGCTTGCTGACCACGAAAATGTGGTTGCTATAAAGGAGTCTAGTGGAGACTGGAATAACTTTCATGCTACCCTGAACCGTGTAAGGGATCGCATTCGCGTTTTTTGTGGTCCGTCTTCGACGATTGGCGTAGCGGCAACGCTTGCTGGGGCCGATGGGTTGATCGATTGTTTTCCGAATGTTTGGGCGCCAGGGGGGCTTGATTTATGGTACAAAACCAAGGCTGGTAGGCTTGAAGAAGCTTGGGCTCTACAGAGAACCGGAATTGCTCTGACGGAATTGTTTACCAGTGGCGAGCGATCTCTTTATCCGTCGACTAAGGCAGTAATGAACCATCTTGGGTTACCAGGTGGAGGTCATATGAGACCGCCATACCGCGACTTGGAAGGCACGGCCCTCAAAGGGCTAATCGAAGGCGTGGAAGCACTGCCTGTTGCTCCCACCTAGTAACGTACAACCTCTCAGAAAAGGAAAAACCATCATGGATTTGGGACTCAAGGGTAAACGCGCTATCGTAACGGCTGCAAGCCGCGGTTTGGGTTTAGCAACTGCACAATCTCTAGCGAACGAGGGAGTGCATGTCACGATGAATGCCCGTTCGGAAGGTCCTCTTATAGAGGCTGCCGAAAAAATAAGCGCGACATGTGGGGTTGAAGTGACCCCAGTGGCAGCTGATTTCAATGAATCTGAAGGGCGGAACAGAATTTTGGAGGCTGCAGGTGAGGTAGATATTTTGGTCTCAAACCCTGGTGTTCGACAGGTGCCGACCCCTTGGGAACAAATTTCTCCTGATGACTGGCGGCATTGGATGGAGGTGCATTTTCTATCTTCAATTCAAATGATGCAAGCCGTCGCACCCGGGATGAAAGAGCGAAAATTCGGTCGTATCGTTAACATGTCGGTCAGCTTTATAAAGTTTCCACAGTCTGGTTTTGCCCATAGTCATGCTGCTCGTTTGGCACTATCTGGGGCTACAGCTGCAATGGTGCGCGACCTTATTGGGCATAATGTGACAATCAATACGGTGTGTCCCGGCCTGTTTGATACTGATGCCCTTCATACCAATCTTCACGGGCATGCCAAACGTGGTAACACTACATACGAAGCTATTGTAAAGGATCGGAAAGACAACTGTCCGGCTGGCCGTTTTGCAGACCCTAAAGAATGTGGTGACCTTATTGCCTATATCTGTTCGTCACAGGCAGGGTTTATGTCGGGCCAGAACATTGTCAATGATGGCGGTGTCTATCAAGGACTTTTCTGATGGCGGGCGTTGCGATGGTGACTGGCGCGGGTAGGGGACTTGGTGCAGCTATTGCAGACAAACTTTTGGTTGATGGTTGGTCTCTATCTATTGGACTGCGCGAACAGGCGCAGGCGAAGCGTTTTGATGTAGGCTCGGACAGGCTGCACGTCGGTCATTTCGATGCATTAGATCCTGCAAGCGCTGAACAATGGGTAAATGACACTGTTAATCACTTTGGAAAAATCAATGCCCTTGTAAACAATGCCGGAGTACTGCGTATGGTGGATTTTGAAAAAGGTAGCGAAGACGATCTGGACTACCTTTGGTCAGTCAATGTAAAAGCTCCATTCCGGCTGATTCAGATGGCATTGCCTTATTTGAAAGCCACAGGGGCTGGGCGTGTTATAAATATAGCCTCAACAGATGCCAAAAGATTTCGTCCCGGTACATCTTTAGGATATTCGATGACCAAGCATTCCCTTCTTGCAATGACCCAGGCAGTGCGACACGCTGGATGGGACGACGGTGTACGGGCAACTGCAATCTGCCCTGGCGCCATAGACACTGACCTGATTGCTAATCTGCCGGGTGTCACGTCCAAGGCAGATCGCCTAAGGCCGGAAACAGTCGCTGGAATAGTAGCCTTCATTTTGACCTTGCCCAACCAGGCCAGTGTACCTGAGTTTATAGCCAACACCAGATTGGAGACCTTGATATGAAGTTAGAAGCGCAGATCAATGATGAGCTCGCAGCCTGGGATCGTGACTGTTTGTTGCATCCCACGACCCATGTAGCCAATCATGCCCGCGGCGACTTGCCTGGCCGCATTATTACGGGCGGGGAAGGCGTATATGTCATTGATCGGGATGGGAACCAGTTACTTGATGCGTTTGCTGCGCTTTACTGCGTGAATGCCGGTTATGGTAGGTCTGAAATTGCTGACGCTATGTCAAAACAGGCACATGAACTGGCGTATTTTCATTCTTTCGCTGGTCACGGCAACGAACCCGCTATAAGTTTAGCCCGGATGATTATGGATCGCGCCCCGAGCCATATGTCGCGTGTATATTTTGGACTGTCGGGGTCGGATGCCAATGAAACCAACGTCAAACTCGCCTGGCACTTTCATATACTGAATGGTGCGCCTGAGCGTAAAAAGATCATCAGTCGCTGGCGTGGGTATCACGGCTCGGGACTAGTGTCGGGGTCCTTGACCGGATTGGCTGGATACCACGCCCGATTTCATTTGCCATTGCCAGGCTTTCTGCACGTGGCTGCACCGCATTATTTGCGCCGACCGGATTTGGAGATGAGCGAGTTAGAGTTTCTTGATTACCTTATCGACGAGTTGGAGGGTGTAATCGAGCAAGAAAACCCAGAAACGATAGCCGCCTTTATTGGTGAGCCGATAATGGGAACCGGTGGTATCATTCCACCACCCAAAGGTTATTGGGAGCGGGTCCAAGACGTGTTGGCTCGGTACGGTATTCTTTTGATTGCTGACGAAGTCGTGACCGGTTTTGGTCGAATGGGTGAGATGTTCGGATCAACTTATTATGACTTAAAACCAGACTTTATGACTATTGCTAAGGGTCTAACCTCTGCCTATGCGCCGCTTTCGGGATCAATTATATCGGATCGTATTTTTGATGTTTTAAGCCAGGGATCGGATGATCATGGTACGCTGTGTCACGGTTGGACTTACTCAGCGCATCCTGTGTCTGCAGCAGCTGGTGTGGCGACGTTAGATCTGATCGACAGGCTTGGGTTGGTTGAAAGTGCTGCTAAGAATGGATCTTATCTGAAGCAATGTCTGAAAGATGCAGTCGGTAGTCACCCTAATGTGGCTGAGGTACGAGGCGATGGCCTTTTGGCAGCAGTTGAACTGATGGACGACCCGTCTGCCTGCAAGTATTTTCCCATGATGAGTGTGGCGCCGAAAATAGCAGAGGCAATGTTGAAAAGAGGAGTGATTTCACGTGCTATGCCGGAAGGAGACATTATGGGTTTTGCTCCGCCTCTGTCGATTTCGCGAAAGGAAATCGACCTAGTCGCAGAGACTCTTAGGGACGCCCTAAGCGAAGTTTTAGGATCGTGAACCGCGATCGACCATGGGAGACGCACGAAGTGGAGTGGCGTGCACGGGTTAATAGGGTGCGCGCTGGTAAGCGCTTAGCTCCAAGCTATTGGCCGGGTGGCGCGCGTTGTGCCTTTGCGTTGTCTTTTGATTGCGACCACGAAACCTTTGAACTGGGTACTGGCTCTGCTGCCATTGGTCGTCTGGGGTGGGGCGAATTTGGCCGACGCACTGGTGTGCCTCGAGTTTTGGAAGTTCTTGGCAAACATAATGTACAGGCTAGTTTTTTTGTGCCGGCGGTGGCCGGTTTGATTGAACCCAGCGCATTGATACCTATCACTGAAGCGGGCCATGAAATTGGGGTTCACGGTTGGATTCATGAGAATACATCCTTGCTGACAAGAGATGTTGAAAAAGACCTGATGTTACGTGCACGAGACGCGCTTGGTTCCATAACGGGTGTCACGCCTGTCGGTCACCGAGCTGCGAACTGGGATCTCAGCGAGCATACTATTGATCTCGTTGCAGAGCTTGGCTTCGTATATGATAGCTCAATGATGGCTGATGACAGTTGTTACGAACTTTTATCCAAAGGTAGCCCAACTGGTGTGGTGGAAATTCCAGTTGATTGGGTACGGGATGATGCCGTATATCTACTCTTTAATCGCGAGCCACATACACGGCCCTGGACACCGCCTGAGTTTGTTTTCGATATTTTTAAAAGAGAATTTGAAGCGGCTCATGCAGAAGGTGGTCTTTGCCAGTTGGTAATGCATCCATTTGTCATTGGGTACCGCTCTAGGATTTGGATCCTTGATCAACTGATTCAGCATGCAAAATCCTATGGCGACGTTTGGTTTCCAACCCATGCTGACCTTTCAGCTTGGGTCAGCGATCCAGCCAACACCTGACTTTGTTGGTATATGAGCTGGCGGCTAAGAGTAGTGGGCGAAACTCAAGCATAACAAAAAGCTTAACAAATGATCGTTGAAATGGATCGTTTATTTACTAAAAAAAAGATTTTACTTTTCCTAATCGAGATTTACTGGTTTTACCCAGTTTTTAGGTGGTGGCTTACGAAACGCAGCTGGCACAGGTAAACTAAATATACCGCGTGATCCGTTCATTTCCATTCTTCGCGTCTGGATTAACCATTTATCGTCTCTTTCTACAATGCTATCTTTGTATGTTCCGAATATTTCTGCTTCGGTTCCATCCCTTGTTTCATGCCAAGCGTGTACACGGCTTTGAACGGTAGCCTTTTTAATCGTATCAAAACGGATAACCACATTGCAAAGGTGATGTGCTGTTCGATGCCAACGCCATAACCTTGCCAGTGAAGTGATTAATGCCTCGCGTCCATTAGCCTCCAAATTGGAATTTGGGCCGAAAGAAACTGCGCAGTCTTCGGTAAATAATTGACCTAAATCATCCAAAGTCATACTATCTAGATGGTTGCAATATCTCGCGAGAGTTTCTCCAATTCTCTGGCGGGCAATTAGCTCCTCAATAGATTTCATAAGTTAGCCTCCAACAAAGTATTAAATCGAGTTTCAATAGCTCAATAAACCTTTTTCGTCACTTTGAAAACGGACAGTATCTGTGACATGCTTATATATTCCAGAATTATTAGTACTTAAAATCATGCAACATAAGAAGCCACGCCCGTAGCAAATTACCTTAACGTAAATAGCCGCCTCGGCGAGTT
>MDTC01145144.1_pt1 | contig 27502 bp, 31 predicted proteins | sample 811181 | NCBI WGS metagenome assembly MDTC01 (sample SAMN05326644, study PRJNA326480) | marine metagenome | isolation source: seawater | place: Pacific Ocean: North | collected 2011 | reverse complement strand
TGTTGCTGCTACTTGTTGTTTCACATTAGTTAATTCTGCTTTTAGTTTTCTAATCTCTTCTGAATTTGCTGGTGCTGCTCCTGGTGCTTCTGGTGCTGCTGGTGCTGCTGGTGCTGGTGCTTCTGCTGCTTCTGCTGGTTCTTGTACTGCTTCTGGTGCTTCTGCTGCTGCTGGTGCTGGTGGTGCTACTGTTTCTAATAGGTTTGTTAATTTTCTATTAATTCTTTTTCTTCGTTCTTCTACTATTCCATTAAAAAGTTCTGGTGTATTCTTCCACTCCATATTATTATTATTATTACTCATAAACTAAAGTAATATTAAAATATAAAATCATTTTTTTAATTTAAAACGTAATCTTAATTCACATTGTAAACGATGAACCAATTCTTCAGCTTCATATTTTTCTTGTATATCAGCCCAAGATTGATGTGAATCTTTTAAAGACTTAAAGTAATCATACATATCGTAAATATTCTTCATAATATAACATAATATATAATATTATTAATATAAACTATGTTAAAAGCTAGTGATTTGCAGATTAAAAATAAAAATGAGAAGTTAAAAAAAAATGAAAAATATAAAAAATTACTAAATTATTGCGTAAATAAGATAAAATATATGAATGAACAAGGGCATTTACAATATATATTTACTTTGAATGAACTGATTATAGATATGCCATTAATTAATGTAGAAAAGGCATTAAAATATATATCAAAAAAATTGGTTAAAAATGAATTTAAAGTGTATAAAATGACGGAAAATGCGATATTAATAGATTGGTCGTGTGGATAAATTAGAGGTATTAAATATAAATATAAATTAATGAACAAAGACCATGTCATTGTTGAAGCCAAATCGGAATATACAAAACAACTATTGACAATACTGACGGAACCTGTTTATGAAAAGATTATGGCAATCTATGAAAAAACAAAAGAGAATACAGAAAAGAAGAATGAGTTATTAATGAATATGCAAATTGAACTTAAGAAAATACCATTGTGGAATCAAGCACAAATTGATAGAGAAGTTGAGAAGATTACGAGAACGTGTGATTGGATTGGGGATCTTATAGCTGCTATTTTCATTAGTAATGTAAAAATTTTAACATCTGTAAAAATAGGAAAGGACAAAAAGAAGATTCAAATTACAATGCCAAAAACGGACAATTTTATACACAAAGTATATATAAAAACTGCAAATGAGTTATATGACAATCCATATATATTTCAGCAAGGGAATACCAAATGTGAATTTATAAGAGTGATTAGAGATTCTATTGAGGACACTATAAGAACAAGTTTGCCGTTTCAAAATATACTACAAAGCTATTTAGGGAATACGTTAAATAGTCCAGAAGAATCGGAGGAGGAGGAAGAAGAAGTACAAGAAACTGAACCTGAAAATGAACCTGAAAATACAGGAAATTTATATGAGAATGATGATGTAGAAAATGAGGAAACATTACCTGAAAGTTATCAAAATGAAGACAATGATGTAAATAATGAAAATGAAAATGAAGAAGTACCTTCATTATCTGAACCACAAGAAGATAATAAGGAAAATGGCTTTTTTGATCCACCTGAAGAACTAAAAAAAATACAATTAGGTGATGAAAAGAAAACTTTTTTTGATGATGCAACGGATACACCACCTTAAAGAAATAAAGGAAATATAAAATATGTTATTAGAATTTTATTTTGAACAACAAAGGTATTATGAGAATTTATATGGTTCAAATACGATTGTATTATTGATGAAAGGTAGTTTTTATGAGGTATATTCTACAAAAGATGAAGGTAAAGCAGTGGAAGTTGCAAATGTGCTAAATTTTCAATTGGCTAAAGCTAATAAAAAAATAGAAGAGGTATCGATTACAAATCCATATATGGCAGGGGTTCCTGTATGTAGTGCGCAAAAACATATAGGGACATTGGTAGAGAATATGTATACTGTAGTATTAATTGATCAAAATGAGAAGAATGTATCACAAAGAGATGTAGCAAAGATATATAGTCCGGGAACATATGTAGAATTTAACAAAACAACAACGAATTCAATATGTTGTATATATGGGGAATATACTGATAGTGTGATATTTGGAATTTCGGTGATTGATTTAACAATAGGATCATGTATTATTAATGAGATTACGAATGGGATAACCTCTAAAAAAATGGAAGAATTATATAGATTAATTGAAATTTATAATCCGATTGAGATAATTTGTGCACATGATAATGATGAAAGAGTAAAAGGGTTATTTGAAATAATAATTAATAATGATAAGAAATATCATAATATACAAGTACAAAAGGTATATAAAAAAGTAAATTATCAAAATGAAATTTTCAAGAAAATGTTTAATACAAAAACGATGATATCACCGATTGAAGAATTAGATTTAGAATATTATCATATAGCAAGAATAAGTTTAACAAATCTATTATGTTTTTGTTTTGATCATTGTTCAGATAATAGTAAATTACTTAAAACTCCAAAATATCATCAGGACAATGATTGTCTAGTATTACATAATAATTCATTGTATCAATTAGGAGTATTATCAAGAGGAACGTCTGAGAAATCTTTATTTGATATTGTGAATCATACGTCTACACAACTTGGAAAACGATTACTTAAAATGCAACTAGTAAAACCATTTGGGAAATGTGAAGATATAAAGGAAGTGCATGAAAAGATAGAAATATTATGGGATAAAACAAATGATTTAGAATTGAATTTAGAGCAAATTTGTGATATTGAAAAACTACATAGAAAATTAAGTTTATTACATATTCAGCCAAATGAATTAATTAGTTTATTAACATCATATGAAGCAATAAATAACTTATTGAATTTATATTATATAAAAGATATTTATGATAATCTGAATCAATTGAAAGAATCAATAGAATCTACATTTTCATTAGAGAAATGTAGTAAATATCAAAATATTAATGATGCACGTGATAATTTATGTAATGAAACAAGCGAGAATTTGATGATGTTAATTGCTAAATATAATGAATCTAAAATAAAATTAGAAGATGAATGTAATGTACTAGAAAATATAATAGGAGTGAAAGATTCTATAAAAATTGAATCAAATACAAAATATGGTATACATTTATATACTACTATAACACGTAGCAAAACAATTCAAAAAAAATCTAAGAAGTATCAAATAACAAATGATGGTGCTAATAAAGCACGTATATGTAATGATACAATTAATAATGTAATTCATAAAATAATACAAATTGAAACTGATTTAAATCCTCTAATAACAAAAGTATTTTATGAAACAATTGAGATTTGGTATGATAAGCACAAATGTTTTTTTGATTCAATTTATGAATATGTAGCTGATATTGATGTAATTAAGAGTAAAATAATGACTGCAAAGAGATTTGGATATATAAAACCAAATGTAATTGAAGGTGATGTTTCATATACAAACATGAAAAAACTAAGACACCCTATAATTGAACGTTTAGATACATGTACAAATTATGTGGCAAATGATGTAGAGCTAATAGATGGAGGTATTCTATTATATGGAGTTAATGGTGCAGGAAAGTCTTGTTATAGCAAAGCGATTGGATTAGCTATTGTATTGGCACAAAGTGGTCATTATGTACCTGCAGATTCAATGGACATAGTATTATTTAATCGTCTTTATACACGAATAAGTGACACTGATAATATTTACAAAGGACATAGTTCATTTACAGTGGAAATGAATGAATTAAAAAGCATTATTCATTATTGTGATAAGAATAGTATTGTGTTAGGGGATGAAGTTTGCAAAGGTACAGAAGATATATCTGCATTAGCAATAGTTGCTAGTACAATAAAATGGTTAATAATAAATAACTCTAAATTTGTATTTGCAACACATCTTAATAAATTACCTGAAGTATCTTTGCTGAAAAAGGAGAATAAATTACAAATCAAACATGTAGCAGTAACATGTGATGATTCGAAAGATATTATTACATATACACGAGAAATCAAAAATGGATTAGGAGAAACTTTATATGGATTGGAAATTGCAAAAACTTTAATTAAAAATAAAGATTTTGCAACAATGGCTGAAAAATGTCGTAATGAAGTAACAAAAAAACGGTCCAAAATTGTTTCTACAAAACAATCTAAATATAATTCACAAAAATTTGTGGATAAATGTAGTATTCCTGGATGTGATTCAATAGATAGTTTGGAAGAACATCATATTGTATTTCAATCAAAAAACGATAATAAAAAAACAAATATGCACGGAACAGGAAATTTATGCACATTATGTAAAAAGCATCATAATGAAGTTCATAATGGTTCTCTTATTATTAAAGGGTGGCTACAAACTACATCAGGGAAACAATTAGAACACAATTGGGTCTAATTATATATATGTTAATATTAATGGCAGTTGAAAATAAATTAAGTGCTGCTGGAAAAACTGTTGGAAATACATTAAATACTGTTGGATACTACACAACAATGTCAAAGATAGTAACAGGTATATTCATAATAATTATATTAGTTGTAATTATTGGATTTTTAATTTATAATAGAATGACTAATGAGTATATTAAAGCTACAGGAAGCGTTATAAAAGCTGATTGTGAATCATTTAGAACAACGTGTCCAACAAACAGACGTAGAGGTACTTGCACAGAAACTACTAAATATAAGTGTAATCTAAGTGTTGAATTTGTAACTAATAAAAATCAAAATATACAAACTGAAATAAATTTAACAAATGAATCATTTGAGAGAGAAAAAGGAGAACAAATACAAATAGAATATAATAAAAAGGATCCATATCAAATTAGAAAACCAATGCCATTTAATTTAATTATTGGTATTCTTGGAGTATTATGTTTTTGTATAACAATGTCTACAATTACAATAAGTATACTTTCTAGATCACGTACATATAGACAACTTAATGCAGGAAGATTTGGTGCAGGTTATGCTAGAAATGTAATGAGGCCAAATAATAACTAAAATATTTAAAGATAAATATCTTTAGTATTATAACAATGTTACTCAGACAAAATATATTGAGACATGCAAAACGCATAAATGTATCATGCACCTCGAATCTGCCTAATTTTGATTCAGTAACTAAACAAACACTGAAAATGGTGTATAAACCAATATTAGATGAATTACAAAAAGTGGAAATAAAATTACATAATATAGAGACGAAAATGGATAATATAGAAGCCAAAATTGATAAATTGGAAAAGCTAGTAATTATGAAAGATAATTTACTTATTATAAAAGAAGATGAAATTGATGAATCTTAAATCATTCATATAAATGAGTAGGTTCTAGCAATTGTAATTTTTCTAAACGTTTTCTAAATAATATTTGAATTTTATCAGGTGCAATATTAAGTCTATTTTCGATTTGTGATAAACTTTCAACGATTTCTTTATCTTCAAGTATTGCTTTTTTCATTCCTTCATCAAAAGACTTGTTCAATAATCCATCTAAAAATAAAATACGAGGTTTTCTTAAAAATGACCAATTTACAAGAGTTTTATTATCATTTAATGGTGTATAAGTAACATATGTGATTACTTCCATTAGATTTTGGATCCAAAAACGAATTGCGACTGTATTTGGGAATAGTAAATCATGACGTATTTTTGCGTTAGGGTTTTCTGTAAATTTTAATAAGAGTGATTCGCTTTTATGACGTATAGTAGATTTCATTACAAGATGATCTTGAAATTTGTCTTTAATTTCATCGACATCAACGTGTCCATTTTGAGAATCTCCAAAATCACTATGAACAAAATTAACATGTGTTATATCTATTGAATTTTCAAGTGTTGTCAACCAATCTGCATCAAAAATTTCTTGACCGGTAACTGATATCCATTCTTTACTATGCATTTCTTTGAGAACAGGTGGGTTATATCCATCAGGGGTTCCAATACATACCCATACAAATCCTCCACTTTCTATTGTATGGTATGTATCTATGCTAGTATTATTTATAAGTGAAGAATTTTTATCTGCTGGCAAGTCTACTAAGTTTCCTTCAGAATCGAATTTCCAACCGTGATATGGACATTCTATACAATTGTTTTTTGTCTTTCCCATAGAAAGTTTTGCACCACGATGAGGACATGTATTATTTTGGACAATAACTTGATTCTCCAAATTACGCCATATAGCAACATTACTTCCTAAAAAATCAACAGAAGATGGTTTACGTTTAACATATTTTGATGGACGTAATGCATACCAACGGTTTGTAAATAAAGTTCTCTCCATATAAGATTTAATAATATTGTTTTCTCTAAATTAATTCACACTGTATTTAATGTATTTAATTGAAAACAATAAATAGGCTAAAATAATTAAAGTAATACAAAACATCACTGATGCAGCAATTATATAAGGGTATAGATGTTGTCCAATATATTTAATTACAGGGTCTAATATTTCATCTTCCAAAATATTTCTGTTTTCTTTCTTTTTCAATTCATCAATAATACGCCCTGCTGCTTGTTTACAAAATTTATCCATTATAACTAACAATTTTTTTCAAATGGAAGACGAAACGTTAATCGATGATTTAAAGTTTTTCCAAATTTTTGAACTGCTTTACAATGTTGTTGTGTGCAATATCCTTTATTACTATTTAAACTATATTTTTTTAATGATTCATCAATATCTACACAAGATTCTATGTAATCATCATGTGTAACTTTTGCTAAAATACTTGCTGCAGAAATTCCGCATATTGTAGAATCTCCTTTAATTATACAAGAGTACATATAATTCTTATATGGTTTGAAATAATTGCCATCAACATATATTTCATCAAAATCGATAGTTAGTTCATCAAGAGCACGATGCATTGCAAGTTGAGTTGCATTAAGTATATTCATCTGGTCAATTTCTTGAGATGTAGCAAATTGTATTGAAAAGTCTATTGCATTATCTATTATAAAATCATACATAGATTTTCTCTGAAGCAATGTTAGTTTTTTAGAGTCTTTAAGATATTTATGTTTAATTTCATCATTCCATATTACAGCAGCTGCATAGACAGAGCCATATATACAACCTCTACCTGCTTCATCTAAACATGCATTCATTTATAAATATTTGTCAAATTCTTCCCAAGAAATTATACGCTCAAGATTATCTTCTTTATTCCATTCATAGTTTCCAAATAATAATGGTGTTACACCAATATCACTAACTTCATTGCATATTGATACTGAATCATCAATTAAAAAATCAACATCATATTTTTGACAAATATCACTTTTTGCTATTTCAGGTCCATATAATGAGTAACTATTTGTGAATTCTATATATTCAAAAATATCTGGAAAATATGTATTTAAAAATAAATGAGTAGCATCTTTGCCATAAATTTGTCTTCCTGTAATTATACCTAAACTATATTTTTCATTCATTTTTCTAATAGCTTCTTCTGATCCTATTAAAGGTTTAGCATTTTTGCATTCATCACTGTTATAATAACTTTGAACAAGTAATTTGCTTTCTTCTGAACTAATGTTAAAGTAGTTTGCATAATTATATAAAGAAGGATCATTAGATGGTATTTTACATCTATATTTTTTAGAAAAATGCTGTGATAATGGCTTTAACATTGGACATAATACTTCATCAAAATCAACTGCAATACGTATAGGTTTTCTTAATTGTGTTTTTTTATTTATTAATATTGGTTTACACATATTATATAAAGTTAAATGCAAATTGTTAAGTATTTAGCTGTATTTATTTAGTGTATAATATATATGTTAAGGTTTATTTTTATTGCAGTAGTATTAGTTATATGTTATTTTACATATATATCTCCATTAGTGAACTCGATGAATAATTTTATAAAAGATGATAAACTGCAAGAACATTTGGGATATTTTGAAGCAATCAAAGATATTCATATTAGAAGTTATGAAAAAGCAATAGCACATATAAAAATATTTATGATTAATTATGCTGATACATTTCACAAAAAGAGTGATGTGCTTGAAAAAATGAAAAATCATAAATACAAAATTATGAAATATTTGCAAGAGCTTATATATAGGATACCTAATGATAATAATCTACAACATCAACTTGAATATTCACGTGATTATATATGTAATTTATTTGATAATTACATAATGGAAGCAAGTGATAATTTGAATGAATACTATTTTCCAAATTAATTAATTGAACTTAAAAAATTTACATAGAATATGTTTATGAATCTCGCGTGTGTTCAGACGCGGTTAGATATTATAAATAACGGGAATTTAGACCATAGATCGGATTATACGGAATGTACAAATATTCAGATAGAATTGAAAGATCATCAGAAAACAATGTTAAAAGCAATGCAAAATTTAGAAAATGGTATTACATTAGATATGAACAAAGATTTTAGTATTCATACAAATATTGGTATTTGTGCTGATAGTACAGGTTCTGGTAAATCTATTGAAATTTTAGCACATATTGCAGATAAGCCTGTATTTAAACCGGATGAAGTTATAATAGAACATTTTAGTTCATTTGCATATTTTAAATGTAAAAATGTTGAACCATTTATAGAATCAAATTTAATTGTAGTTCCACATTCATGTGTTTCACAATGGCAAAACTATATTTCTTTACATACAAGATTAGCATTAACCATTATTGCAAAACGAAAAGATATTATCAGATTTTGTGAAGATGAACATGTAAATCAAAAAGGAATAACATTATGTAGTAGTAGTATGTATAATGAATTTACCGAAATACATCGTTGTAAATGGACACGAGTGATATTTGATGAAGCAGATAGTATAAGTATTCCAGCAGCACGAAGACCATTAACAAATTTTACATGGTTTGTAACATCTTCTTTACAAAATTTATTTTTTCCAAGTGGAAATTATCTTATACAACATCAACTTCCAAATACTGGAAGAACTATGATATCAAGGCAATATCTGGATGGAATAAGACGAAATGGATATATAAAAGATACTTTTCGTTATTTAGAACACGATTCTGCAAATATGTTATTAAAATCTATTGTATTAAAAAATAAAGATGAATACATCAAATTGTCTTTCAAATTACCAAATCCAATCATTAATACAATTCATTGTAAAGCGCCTGCATATATAAAAGTATTAGATGGAAATGTAAGTTCATTTGTGATGTCAATGTTAAATGCAGGAAATATTCAAGGTGCTATTGAAAAAGTTGGATGTTCAATTGATACATATGATAATATCATATCTAGTGTTACAACAATGTATGATGAACGTATATCAAATTTGAATCGAGAATTAGTTTATGTAAATTCATTACAGTATACAAGACAAACTGATATTGATTCTAAAACCAAAAAAATTAATTCTATTAAAAATGCAATACAATCTTTAGAAAATAAGATTGAAAGTATTCAAAAACGTATGGCTGAATATAATGATAATGATTATGTTTGCAATGTTTGTTATGATGAATTTACAAAACCAACCTTAGTTTCATGTTGTCAACACATATTCTGTTTTGAATGTATTACACGAAGTTTAAAAGCATCAAATTCTAAGTGTCCATTATGTCGTGCAAAAATTAATGCTAAAGATTTAATTGTTATTGATAATAATCACAAAATACATAATTGTCATCATAATAAAATAATTACAAAAGAACAAGCTGTATATGACATTATTTCAAAAAAGCAAGGTAAATTTTTGATATTTAGTTCACATGAGCAAAGTTTTACTTTAATTGAAAATGCACTTGAAAATACTAGCAAAGAGTTTAGTAAATTAATGGGATCTATATCACGTGTAAATTCAATTCTAAATAGATTTAAAAATAGTAATCTAGATATTTTAATGCTTAATGCAAGTCATTATGGAACCGGTTTGAACTTGGAAAATACCACAGATTTGATTTTTTATCATAAAATGCCTCACGATATGGAAAAACAGGTTATAGGTAGAGCGCAACGTGCTGGCAGAACACAACCTCTAAATATCTACTATTTATATCATGAAAATGAACTTAATACTTAAAGAAGAATCAAGTTAACATACTAATTAAAGAATATGGGGATTCCAAGTTTATTTAGGACAGTTATTGAGAAATATCATGATATTCATTATTGGGATGCAAATTTGCAAGTTGATCAATTATATTTAGATTATAATTGTTTAATTCACTATTGTAAATCAAAAGTTAATATTACATCAACAATGTCTCTTCGTGATATAGAAGAAGAGTTGATTGCTGAAGTAATAAAATATACAAGTTACATTGTAACTCAAATTGTTAAACCTAAAAAGTTTGTTTTTATTGCAATTGATGGTTCAGTTCCAATGGGGAAAATGGTAAAACAAAGACAAAGACGTTATAAAAAAGTGCAAGATGATGTATACAAGAGAAAATTAAAGCACAGATACAATATTGAAACTAAATTAGAATTTGATGGAAATAAAATTACACCTGGTACACCATTCATGTCAAAATTAGCAAGTAGAATTAAAAATTTTGCAATGATTGGAGCTTTTAGTAAGCACATCAAAAATCCTACTAAACAATATAAAGTATTCATTAGTGATGCTAATCTTCCAGGTGAAGGTGAACAAAAAATTATGCAATTTATACGAAATGGCAGTCCAAAACTAAATGGTGAAAGTCCTTCTATGGTTATATATGGATTAGATGCTGATTTGATTATGTTATCCATGCAACTACAAAAAAATGTTAAATTGTTACGCGAACCTCAAAATACCAGTGTTGAAATACAATCATATTCTGATTCTGAATTTATATATTTTGATGTTGATAAATGTGCAGATTGTTTGATTAAAGATTTCAATCTTTCACATTATGATCGTAAACAAATTATAGATGATATAATCTTTATAACTTTCTTTGGAGGTAACGATTTTGTCGAACCATTTGTACATACTAAAATGCGTGATAATGGTTTAGATAAAATACTCACCGCATACACAAAAGGTTTACCTCAACATATTATGCAAGATAATATATTGAATATTGATGCATTTATAACATTTTTAATTAATTTGGGTTCAATTGAAGATATTGCAGTAAAGAAACTTGCTGTTAAAGCCAAAGGTTCTGGTAGTATGTCACGAAAACCAAAAGGTAAACTTACACCTCAACAACAATATGAATTTGATGTTCAATTATATGAGCATTCTTTTTACACCGAAACTTGTAATCCTTTCCATACATATTATCAATCACTATATAATCTTATTGATTTTAAAGATTTGCATATAAACTGGAAAGCTCAATATAATAATTACTATTTCAACTCTTCTGTAAAATCTACAATTGTTATGGACGATTTTGTCAGATGCCTCTCATGGACTTGGAAGTATTATAATCAAGATAATTGTCCCTCTTGGTTATGGGTCTTCAAACACCGAAATGCCCCTCTATGTAGTGATTTTTTAGAATATATGCAAAATTTATCTGAAACTAAATTTAATGATTTATGGAACTCTGTAGATTTAGATGATTCCCCATTATCCCCTATTGAACAACTTATTGCTGTATTGCCACCACAAAATGCAGGATTATTACCATTTGCTTTTCAAATTATCATGAAAGACCCAGAATTGAAACTTCAACATAAATTCCCACCAATTGTTAAACTTGATGTTGTAAAAGGTCTCAAAAATATTTATAGTGAACCAATTTTACCAGACATTGATGTACAATTTATTAACAAAATGATGTATTGTATTCCAGTAAGTGAACCTGAATTATGCCGTAATATTTTACGCGATAAACTATTTTGTTTTAAAATTTAACATTTGTTTGCTATTTTTCTTATAGTTTTGTCTTTATTTTTCATCATTTTTAGTAATAATTTGAATTTACCATTATATCCTCCTGTACTGCTATCATCATACATGTTACTGAATAGAACTGGAGTAACATAGTTTTTCGTCTTCGGTGATTTGATTTTTCCATATAAAGGCTCTCCATAGAATTTCATATCATCATTATAAGAATCATACATATCAGGATATACTCGTCTATATTTCAATCCAGTCTCTCGTTTTAAGAATCGTATTCTCTCATTGTCATCATCTGTTTTATAAAATCTTTCTCTCATTAACTCAGGATTTTGATCCCCCCTATTCCAGGTTCCCCAACTGACTCTATTTGTTATTTGCTTACCTCCTAGAGGTTGAAATATAGAAAAAATTGACAAATTTTCAATGTTTTTACTTGTATATATTTCTCGTCTTCCTGCTATCCAATCTTTATCTAAAACCCACATACGTTCTAATTTTTCTCTGCTGATTGATTCAAATCTTTTCGCATCTTTAACTAATTCTTGTATCTTTTGTTTTTGACTTTTTTGTTGTAATTTTTGTTGTTGTTTGCGTCTATATAATTTTACAAGTTTTAATCCTTTTTCTACTTTATTAGCATTTAAAGGTATTTTAGATTCAAGATATTTAGTTATACTTTCAAGAGGAGTTTTTGCCACGTCTTTGCGTAACATTCCATCTTTTCTGAAATCTGTCCATGGTCTAACAGATGTTCTTTTTGATATTTTTTCCGCAGCTTTCTCAGTAAATTTATTTCTACCTCCTGCATCAGTAAGTGTCATCAAAAATTCTTTTGTATATTTCATTGGTTTATGTAGCTTTTCGTCATATCCACCATAGCGTTTCAACAATACATTCTCACTGATAATTTCACCGGTTTGTCTTATTTCAAAATACAACATATAATTTAATACTATATTTTTAATTTTACTCATAAAATGATGCTATTTTACTTATAGTTTTCTTTTCATTTTTCATCATATTTACTAATAAATTAAACTTACCGTTATATCCTCCTATTTTTTCATAAATATTTTTATTTAAAATTTTATTATAAATTTTATACACTTTCTTATTATATATTTCACTTAATTTCACTGGAGTTTGATCTGGGATTCTTGTATAAGGTGATTCGATTAGTCCATATATAGGAGTCTCACCAGTTTGTGGATATCGCAGACGCCATTTAGTAGATGGATCAGGATATACTCTTTCATACTCCCATATCGGGAAACGTCTTCGAGACTCTGGACTCAAATTATCAAACCTTTCAATTTGTTCATCTCTGATCGACGCTAGTATATTAGAGTCACAGTATCTAGATGGGTATCTTCTTCGATATAAATGAATATTTGGTCCCGGACCAAAAGAGGCTCTTGTTGGTTGAAATATTTTATAAGCTGATAATTTTGCAATTGTTTCTCCTGTATATATATCTCGTCTTTTTCCTACTACCCAATCTTTATCTAAAACCCACATATCTTTTAAATTATTTGGTTGTATTTTTTCATATGTTATACCATTTTTCGGCCTTTCATTGTTTTCATCATTATCATCTTTAGTAAGAATTTTTACATTCTTAAGCAGATTTAGAATCTGCTTTCTTTGTGCTTTCTGTTTATAGCGACATGCGCCTTTTTCTAGAACTTTAATTGATTTATAATTCAAATTAAATGTAGTAGATTTTGAGTATGATTTTAGATATTCCCTAATACTGTTATCTGGACTCATTTCCTTGGCTGGCTGTTTTAGGAATCCATCTTTTTTGTAATCTCTCCATGGTCTAACAGATGTTTTTCTTGCTATTTTTTCCGCAACTTTCTCAGAAAATCCACCTGTTTGCATTAGAACCTCTTTTGTATATTGTATTGGTCTATGTTGCTTTTTGTCATATTTACGATACCGTTTCATCAGCATATTTTCATCTATAATTTCATCGGTGTTTCTAATTTCAAATAACATTATAATATAATAATAAATAAATATTACACTATTGTTTTAATCTTTAAAAAATTTAAAAGTCTCATCAGGCGACTCGTAACCATTATCTATAACAGGTTCACCTTTTGTCTTTGTACAAATTTTCTTTTTTTGCATTTCATGTTGCAAGTTTTCTTTCCTTTTTAAAGGTCTCTTTACCAAATACTCCATCAGATTGCGATAATGAAAATTGTACCAAAAAATCCGAGTATGATGTTTTCCAATATCAACTTTCACATTCGAATCAGCTTTTGCTTTTTTTTCCAATACAATCAATGAATCTATATCAATAATCGGAAAAACTATGTTGCAATCGGGACTTTTAAATATTCTTATTTTATCTTTCAAATTATCAACAGGTATAGCATCAACATTTATTCCTCCAATCTTTAATTTATATCTTACTTTTCCACTTTCGATCTGCAAACATACATCCTCATATCTTCTATATGGTTGTAGATAACATAGTGTTTCGTAAGTTGGTCGTTCAATGGCTATATCAACATCATTTGGTTTTCTTAGTTCTGCTTGACGCATTGTGTGCATATTCATGATTGAACCTAATAAATATTCTGCTATTCCTCCAATGAATGCATACTCAAATGGAAGCTGATTCATATTTATTTGTATCTATATAGCTTTCGTCTTACCCTTTGGTAAGTTTCATCTTTAAGTCATTATTCAATAATTTTAGATATAATTTTCCATTTTAAACATTGTTTTGCGTTTATATACATATCTCGTTTAAACATTACATCAAGTTCTTCTTTTGGAATAATAGTTGTTTTAGTATACAATGTTTTTAGAAGTTGCATTAATTTATCCAAGTTTTGTTTTTCATCATTGAAATCTTCATATTTTCCCCAGAATGAACTTGATATTTGATGTATTAGTAAATGCGCGTTAGGTCTCATAACAACAGTCTTACCTCCTAATGCTATAAAAGATGCTGCTGAACAAACCAATCCTTCAATAATAGTAGTTACAGGTATATCATTACTTTTAATTGTATCCATGGCAGCAAGACCTTCATGTATAGAACCTCCATTGCTACATATATGCAAAAATATAGTACCACTATCATTATCTATAAACTTCTTTTTTATGGATAAAGTTTTTTCTTTCAGTATTACTAATAATTTTAATATATTAAATCTAGTAACATCACTATAAAAATATATATGATTTCCAACTTCACATACTTTTATTAAATCATTATCATCAATTTCTTTGTCTTCATTAAGTTTTATCTGTTTGTTATTCAAATGATACATTATATTGCTAATAAGTATTCAGTTATCTTTAACTTTAAATTATTTATCAAAGCTATTATAGGAAATGACTATGAATGGATATGGTTTTAGTATTTGGTTAGTACCATATAATTGGCGTCATATAAAGAAAGAATTTACACTTGATTTCATACCTCATATTACTCTTAGTACAAATCATGTAACAATTCCAGAATTTCCTAAATTACAAAATATCAAAGTTGGCAATTTTACAAAAGGGAAAATATTTAAACAAATGTATGCAAGTGATCCATTAGAAGCATATGGATATGATTGTGAAATTTTAAGTGATATTGGTATTAATATTGAACATGTGCCACATATGACATTATTTTATGGTGGAAAAATCACTGATGGAAATATGGATTATTTTTCATTGATAAAGGAACCACCAAAGTCAATGTTATGTTTTAGTACATTAGTAAATACAACAAATCTAAATCCAGCAAGTTGGCATTTTTTATAGTATTAATATATGAGTACTAAATTTAAAGATCATTGTAAAGCTGTGCGTAATTCTTTTCAAAATGGCAAAAATAAATTATTGTTTCATAGTTTAGGAAATGATAAAATAGTATCTAGTTTATTAGCTGCAAAACACCTGTATCATAGTAAAAAAGTTAAAAAAATATTTATTGTAACTCCAGTGAAAGAAAAGTTTATAAAAATTTTTAAACCATTGTTTGTTGGAAACGTTATACCAAAAGCGTTTAAAATTATTAATTGTAAAAATTTCTTGAAAATTGTAAATAAAAATATTTTACATAATACATTGGTTATTATTGACCAAGTTCAAGATATAGTATGTGAGAATAAATTACTATATGAAAAGCTATTCAATTTACTAGTAACAAATGCTCCAAAATCATTATATATTATTTTATTAACCACTTTGCCAAAATTTATTAAAACAAAACAAATTATCCTTGTTATAAATCTTCTTGGATATAAAAAACACTTGCCAATTTCTATCATTCATAAAACTCAAAAATATAATACTACAAATTTTATTCATACTCTAAAACCATATATTAATATATTCTTAGTTCCATCTAATTCTAGAAGATTAATGCCTATTAAACCAATTTCTAAACAATTAAAGCTCAAACCAACATCTGTTAAAAGCAAAAAAAATGTGAAATATATGACTGTTAATGAAATATCTCAACTTGCTGAACATTATCGCTCCACATTATTACCTAAAATAAAGAAACTACAAAAATATAACTTAAAGAAAACCAATGTATAAAAGAAATGAAATAATCATGAGGATCTATGAAATTCTTGAAAAATGGAGAGAATCTCAGTTGATTACAAAAAGACTAAACAAATGGGAAAAGATTATAGTCAAAAAGTTAGTACAAGACGAATTGAAAAACAAATTATTAGAATTAAGATTAGTATATAAGCAAAAGTTGGAGAAACAAGTTGGATTAAAAATTTCACATTGGTCATTTGATAAGGTTAAATACAAGGCAATAGAAAAGTTATATAGTCATGAAGATGTATTAAAATACATATATCATGAAGTTATCAATAGATATATAAAAGTATCAACTAACAATATAAATTACTTTGTCTCTGAATTACATAATAGGAACCTAAGCAATAAATTAAGTGACAATGAATATAGATATAGAATATATCAGATGGAAAGATTATTGACAAGTAAAGAGTTTTTATGTAAAAAAGTTGTAATCAAACCAGTAGGTTTATATAATAAACTAATGAAACGTGAACTTACTGGTACTGGATAATGTATTATTTATATCCAAATATTTTAATTTTTCTTCATCTTTCATATAATCCCATATTTGTTTTTCAGATTCAGGTAGAGATTGTACATAAGATTGTACAAGAGATTTTATTTTTAATTGAAGAGAGCTTAATGTTGAAGGAGTTTCAAAATATGTTGTTTTATGATATTTGATATTATTTTTACTAATCTGTAAACAGTCTTTATATTTTAGTGATTGTTCAGGTCTCATACTATAATTACAACAGTTCATAAGCGTAATTTTGATACTATCTGCAATTGGATGAATTTCTAATATTTCTCCCCAGGAATGTTCTATTTTTTCTCCAATAAATTCTTTTCTAGTATGACAATATGCACTTGCATAAAATAATGATATTAAGACTTTGTCACCAATTTGCAATCTGTCTTTAGTTATATTGTTGTTGTAAATAACAATATGCATTATTACAAATTTCTTCTTGGGAGGGCTTATAAACTATACATTCTACGTTCTTTAAGTATATAGATTTTTTATTTTATTAAATTGCAGTTTTTTCGGATAAGAAATTAATGATTGAGATTATTGATTTAACAAATGAAAAAAATCCAAAAATAATTATAAATATTACAAATAATAATAATACAAATGAAGTACAAAAGATTTTAGGTAAAATCAATCCATGTAGTTTAAAAAAGGAAAAGGAGAAGAAAATGTATAGATTAGCAAATAATAAAAGAACACCTATAAAGGAAAGGTTGCAAGCAGCGAAAAAACTTAAAAGATATATATCAAAATAAGTTTTTCAATTTATTTATAATCTTCAATATATCTAAAGTAGATTCCTTTTGTATCAACATATGTATATATAATTTTAATAATTACGTTGTTTTGTAGTGCACTGTGTAACAAACCAGAAAATATAGGGTCTTTTTGTAAATTAGGACTAAACTTATCACAATCACCACGTTGCACAACAAAAATCAACATGGCTTTTTTGTTTTCTTTAGCAAGGGATATTAATTCTGTCAAATGTTTATTTGCTCTTTCTGACACTGTATTTTGTTTTGGTTTTATGTAACCAACTGGAAATATTGCGGTATTGTTCTGTTTTATATGGACACTTTTCACTTCACAATAAATACATTCATCATTATTCAAATTGATGAGAAAATCAAAACGACTATCTCCATATTTGAATTCAGGTTTAATATGTTTGATATTTTCCATAATATGATTTGTATTTTCTAATAGATTCTTTACAATCCTATTTGCGTGAAGTGGTACATTTCCAACCCATACATTATCTTCTAGTACTGCTTGTATTGTATAATCTGTTTTTGTTTTTGTATTAGATTTTGTAGCTAACATAATTGAATCTGGCTGAATTATATTGCCAAGTCCTAAACTTGGACAATGTGCCAACATTTCTTTGTTGTTTATTAAAATATCTGCAACATATGGACTTTTTATTACAACAGATGGACGTTTTATACATTTGCATTCTACTGGATCAATAAATTCTATTAGTTTCATCTTTTGACAATATTATGTTATATTCTTTAAGTTATATATTTAGAATATTTAGAGTATTTTATTAAATATAGTTGTATTAAATTTACAATTTGCAACAAAATAATGAATTGGTGGAACATTACAGCAATTTTTGCTCTAGTTGTCTTTGGCATAAAATCACCATATCCTACAGTGCTTAATGTAGTAAGTGAAAAATAAAAGGGATCTATAGTCTGTGTAAATCCAAAATCTTCATTCATTTGACCATAGATTATTCCAAAGAGAACAATTAGTAAAATATTTATTATAATTAAGAGTGTTAATGATGATATTTTGAAGAACATTATTATATCATAGAAAATTAAATAGTGATCTCAGTTTTGCATTTGATCCAATTGGTTCATTGTTTTGCCGTTCATATAATTTACGAATCCATATAGCTTTATTATTTTTGTTAATCTTTGAAAATCCTTTGATATTGTTATCAGCACAACATTGTTTGATATCTTTAATCAAAGAATAAATGCTGATGAGATTAATCAGATGAACATGACTATAATCGTGAAGCCATCTCTGATCTAATCTAATTTTTTCATGAATTGATAATTTTTTATTAAATTTTGTTTTATTTGCAACATGTAAACAAAATGATCTAAAATGATATTCATAATTTGCATGATAATTATGTAATTCTTCATGCAACTTCAAACTATTTTGCGCATAGATTTTTAATTGTTTAAATTCATTAATTACATCTAGCATTTTAATATTATGAAGTTTGATATCAATTTTTTCACGTATTTCATATGGTAAATCATCATATGACTTCATGATTTAATTATATTGCGAATCTGTTGTTTAAGTGACATAATAAGTATTAAACATTTAAAATATTGTAAATATATGAAACGAAAACATGATGACATTGAAATTTTATCAAATGAATTAGCAAACTGGTCAATAAATTGTAACAAGAAGCTTAAACATGAACATAAAAATGACAAACAAAAAATAGAAGATATTTTTAATATTGGAGATTTAAAATCAAATAAATCATTCTATAATAAAAATGAAGTTATATCTATAATTAACAAACGAGAACAAGAATTACATAAAAAATTTACAGAATTTATAAAAACAATTGATACTAATATTTCTAGTGAATTTGTACCAAAATGGATACATTAAGAAAGATCATTTGTCCACATATCAAGTGTACTTAACTTTTTAATATTTGATAATTCAGATTGAGTATTTTTATGTTGTTTTTTCAAATCAACAATATTTTCATGAGTCAAATTATATAATTTAAGATTAAGTAAATAATCATATGAATCATCAATTTTAGTAAATTTGTTTTGTTTGAGATCATTAACAATTGAATCTTTCTTCTTTTTGAAGATTATAATTTCATCATTGGTAACCATTTCAATAAATCTAACTTTATTTGATATAATATCAAGTGTTGATGTTAATTGTGAAATAATGTGATTTTTACGCAGTTGATAATATTTCATTCGCACCAAAACAAATTCTTCTATAATATCATTTGGTGTTGCATATTTTTTAATATTACCATTTGCATCAAATAAATGCATATTTTTAGTACTTAAATTAGAGGTCAACTTGAAAACTTTTAATACATCACATTTTGATATAACTTTTGGATCAATTTTAACAACAAAATGAGGTTTATCTTCTGTACTATGATTGCGATAATTGATAATTTTATCATCAATCAATGAATCCAAAAACTCTTTATAATCTTGGATCCATTTGCCAATAGGGAGCTCTGTTATTTCCAGTTTATCTCTTACAATAGAATATTTACCAATTGTAATATAATGACCTGGAAAATCTGGTACTGGTTTAATTTCTCCTGTAAATCCATTATACCAAGGAATCATTTCATTCAATGATTCATTTTTTAGAGATAATTTAATGTTTGTTTTTATATCATCAGGATTAAAACAAGGTACATTTGAACTATATCCTGTACCAATACCATCTGCACCGTTAATTAACACAAGTGGTAATGTAGGTACATAATATTTTGGTTCTATTTCCATTCCATCATCATTTAAATATGATAATACAGGATCATCATTAGTTTTTATAAGTTGAGAACAATTATTTGATAACATTGTAAATATATAACGAGGACTTGCTGCATCTTTTCCACCCATTAGACGAGTACCAAATTGTCCTTTTGGTTGCAATAGATTTATATTATTTGAACCAACAAAGTTTTGAGCAAGACCAACAATTGTTGAATTCATTGATTGTTCACCATGATGATATGCACTTACTGTAGATGCATATCCAGCTAATTGTGAAACTTTTATTTCTGTATTTTTTCGCTTTCTACATGCAAATATAACTTTCCGTTGAGATGGTTTTAACCCATCAATCATAGATGGTATACTACGTTCAACATCAGCTATACTAAATTGAATTAGATCTTTGTTTATAAAATCTGAGTAGTCAATTTGTTGATTATTTCCTGTATATTCAATAGTTTCATTATTTTGTATTCCATCTAATATCCATTGTTTTCTATTATCTGCATGGTCTTTTTTGAATGCAAGCACTATATGAGGTGATGCATCATCATTCTCTATATAATAGACCGTATTTTGAGATTTATTGCGAAAATATTCTTTAGCTTCTTTTGAAGTACTTGTGCCTAATCCTTTGTAATATTTAATTGTATAAGTTTTACCTTTGCAAGGTTTAGTTTCTTTCCATACATTATAATCACTAATTGTATAAAAACTATATTCTTCATTCTTTTTGAATACTTTTATAACAGGGGTTACCATCGATTGAATAAATGTAGGAAATTTTAGCAAACTTGGCCAAAATGTATGAATGAAATTAATAATAAGACCTTTTATGTGTGATCCATCAACATCAGCATCTGTTAATATTTCAATATGACCATATCGCAAATCTGACAATGATTCATAAATTCTGCCTTGTTGTAATCCTAAAATCTGTTTTATTGCATTAATTTCAACATTGTCAATCAATTGTTTTGGTGTAGCTTCTCGTACATTTAGCAGTTTACCTCTCAGTGGAAAAATACCATAATAATCTCGCCCAATTTCGCTCAAACCACTTACTGCAAATGTTTTAGCAGAATCACCTTCTGTTAAAAATAATGTGCATTTCTCGCTTTTGGACGTTCCAGCAAAATTTGCATCGTCCAATTTAGGAATTCCTTTGATAGACCCTCTTTTTTTACCATCTGTTTTAGATAATTCTCGTAATTCTTTGTGTTTTGCAAGAGCCATTGCATCTTCCATTATTCCCAACTTGAGTAGTTTTTTTGAAAAATCGTCTGAACACTCAAAGGTACTTCCAAAACTTTGTGGTTTCAATGTACACTCTGTTTTAGTTTGACTTGAGAAAGAAGGATTTTCCAATGTTGCTTTTACAAATACAAACATATGGTCTTTTACAAAACTTGCTTTGACTTGTGAATTTGCATTTTTACTTATAATTTTATCAATAATTTTGTTTACTATCTTTCGTACAACATGATCCACATGTGTTCCTCCAATACTTGTATTTATTCCATTGACGAAAGATATTTGCTTATATCCATCATCACTATAACAAACCGCAACATCCCAGCGTTTTGTTGATTCATAGATTCGATTAGTTTCTTTTTTATTTCCAATGTATAAATCCACATATTTTTCAAAATTTTTATAGCATAGTTTTATATCATTGAAATATACATTTACTCTATCAGGTGTACATGCACAAGCATCATATACACGCTTTTCAAACAGTGCAAATGAATCTGCATCTAACTTTTTCAACCCAAAACGCTTGTAATCTGGTTTAAATATTATTTTAACCAAACCTTTCTTGCAAGCTTTTTTTGAAATAATTGGTTCAGTTTTTTCTTGCATATTATTAGTCCATGTCATTGTAAATGTTTGTTGTGTTTGTACATCATCAACCTCTAATGTAAACATAGAACTAAATACATTTGCCAATTTTGCACCATATCCATTTCTTCCACCTACAGTTCGTTTTATATTGTCATCATAATTTGAACTTGTAAGTAATTGACCAAATATCATTTCAGGTATATATACATCTTCTTTGCTATGTTTTTCAATTGGTATTCCAATACCTGTATTCATAACTGTAATAGTTCCATTTGCATCTATTGAAACTTTAATTGTGTCAAGTTTATTATCAATTGATGCCTGATCTATAGCATTCACAAGAATTTCATCATATATTTTGTATAATCCAGGAATATGTTTTATTGTCTTGTAGTCAAATCCGGTCTTATTTTTGTTTAATACCCATTGTTTCTCATTATCAGTTTCTAATGAACCAACATATGTATCCGGACGTGCTAATATATGTTCCAAAGGTGTATATTTTTGATATTTATCTTTTGTTGCCATCTTTCTTATCTTATAACTATTATACTCTTTAAGTGAAATTATGTTTCCATTGAAATTAATATATTATTATTTTGTTCAATCATATTATTCATATGTTGCAATACCAACATCATATCATTAATATTATAATCATATAATTCATTGACTCTATTCTCAATATCTATAATTTTATGAAACATTAAATCAACTTGATAATGTGTGTTTTCAAAATCATCAATTACTTCTTTCACTTCATCTTTTACAGAGTGAACAATATTAAGTGTTTCATGAATATAATCCAATTCTGATATAACAAATCCTAAAATTGTAAATAATATACCTACTATAGTTAGTAATAATACAGAATTTATGTATGGTAAATATGTTGTCTTTTGTTTTTCACCCTTTTCTTCATTAAAATTAACTTGTCGTTCAAAAATATTCATAGATATCAAAATTAATAGTGCTTTAAATCTATTTCATCATATCACAATAGATTAGTAGATTTATATGGACTATATGTTTCATGATTTTTCAAATTTACTGAAATCTGTTTTAATACATCATATTTATGTGATTTAGGATTATAATTTAAAACAGAAAATGACAATGAACCCTCTTTTTGATAACATATTTTTTCAATACTTTGTTCATTATTTACAATATGATTATTTATAGACAATACAATATCATTTTTTTTTTATATTAGTAACATTAGATTTTGTTACTAATGCACCATGAACATTTTTGTATAGTCTCATAATTTTATTTTCAATTATATCAATTACAGATAATGGTGTGCTTTGAATTTCGCAATGATTATGAATGTGTTTTTTGTTAGTTAAATATGAATCTATAAATATTTTAATACATTCAAAATTGGCACACCCACATATACTATTTTCACTCCAAGTAATTATTCCTATCAATTTGTCTGATTTATTAAAAATAGGTGAACCTGATATTCCTTTTGAACATTGAATACTTGTTTTTAATTGATCAAATAATTCATTATTCACAGATGATTTTTGTATGATTGTTCCTGTCTTACATATTAATGTATTTTCTGTTAATTCATATCCTATTGTATAACAATATTCACCAATTTCTATAGGTATACTGGAAAATTCAGCACATTTGATTTTTTTATTAATCATTTTATTTTGAGTTTTTAATATCGAAATATCAAGTAAATTATCTCTACATATCTCTTCTACTTCAATTATAGCATTATAAAATAATATGTATATAGTATTTTTATTATTGATATCAATAATATGTGCAGCAGTAATAATGTTATTATTATTAATAAAAAATCCAGTTCCACAATTGTAATTACTATTAGATTTTACAATGATTTTAACTATATCACATTTCATTATATTAACCTAATCTTTTTTGCCATCGCAATATACTTTTGCATTGATGCATTAGGAGTTCCTATAACAACCTGTGGGTAATATTTCGTTCCACTGTATGTATTTTCTCTAAAATAAAATTTCAATTTATTTGCTTCTCCTACCATTTGCCATAATTCACCAAATGCATAATTATTATTAATTAAATTCTCTAATCCATTAGATGTTCCAACATATGGTATTATTAATGTTTGTGAAATATTGTTATACAGAAATTTAAGTTGTTTTGCAGGATCATCATTAGGAAGTGTTTCTTCACTTAAACCTGGATACCAAATTTGCCAATTTTCTGATATATTTATTTTAACATTGTGAGGAAAATCGGTTTCTGTAAGTTTTGTTCCAGTTTCATTTGGAATTATTTGTGCCATTACACTTAAGTTACCTACATCATCAATATTAACAAATTGTAATTCTCCTGTTCCTTTTGTTTTTAGTTGCCAATTATTACCAATATCTAATGTTGTTTCAATACCAATAGAACTTGGTGTTTCTGTACTTGGTGTTATAGTTCCTGTCATTGTTGGTGTACTTGGTACAGCACTATAAACAGGAAGTGATGTATAGTTCTCTTCTTTAACTACATATCTCATTAAAGCCTCTACATCAAGATCATTTGGAGGATCAAATGCTGGATCATAAGCTAATGGTTGATCTGCCACATATGCAAGTACTCTCCTATCAACACCATCAATACTGTTAATATCTGAATAATCGTCAATATTATCAAGACCTTTTGCAAGACGTGCTAAAAGTAATACATCTTTTCCTGTAAGTTCTTCATCTCCATCAAGGTCACCATAATACAGTGGACTATTACTTATAGCATAATAGTAGTTTAGAGTTGTGATTTGTTTTGGTATTGGATACTGTGCATTTCGTGGGATATTAACAGATTTACTTGAAAATCTAGTTATTACTCTATTTAATCCTTTTCGTCTATTATTATATCCACTTCCATTTCCACCTGACCAGAATTCACTATCATTTAAATAATTATTTGCATCAATATTTAATGAATATGTTAAATTATCTGCATTATATTTCAATAATGGTACAGATACATTCTTGTATTTATTGCCATTTTTTGATGTGTATGTAATATAAAATAAATCACGAGTTTTGTTATTTAGTTCAATATTTGAAAATTTGGCATCATTTGTACTGGCGTTCATCATATTATATTCTAAGACTTTTTTCCACACTTTAATAATAATATATTCTTGCGTTTATATCATTATCAGATTAACATTACTTGAGTTATCCCATAATTTGGTTCTATTTTCTATCAATTCTATTCCAACATTATTGTCAAATGTGATATCAAATTCAAAAATCCCACTTGTAGTTGCATCAATTCCATCAGTGTTTGCATATACAAATCGCTGTGGTCCTTTTAAATAATATGAATTATTACTTACTAATGTACTAGGAATATTAATATTTGTTAAATCAGCATTCCGAAATTCAATTTCAAATGCACCAATTGATGTCACATTATCCGGAATTGATGTTGTGTTTAACTTTAATATTGCTGTATTATTTGTAGTATTAATATTGTCTAATTTAAAAAATGGAAATGGAAGTGGTGGTGGTAATGTTACTAAATTAACAACTGCTTTTGCAATATGTGCAGCATCTCTAATTTGCACATTGTTATTCCCAAGCACATTCATATACATATTATAATCTCTTAAGTTAACCACATATTTAGCTATTTCAGCAGCATCACTAATAGTTATACGTCCATCTTGATTCACATCACCAGATCCATAAAAATCATAATTACCTATTTCATAACTACCCATTATTATATTTAATTATTTAAATTTTAAGATTATGGAGTCCAATTTAGTCCTTGTATATATATAATGTTTATTGGAATATCGTTAAAATTAAATCCTGCTGCATCCGGTTGATCTAATAAAACTTCTACAAATCCAAAATTTGAAAGATCTTGTACATTTTCTAATATCAATACATCAACAAATGTATGACTTGAGGTTAATGTATAATCAATACCAAATTCTCTTTTTGAATAACCAGTAATCATAGGATTTATTTCACCAGGTCCAGATGAATATCCATCATATCCTTGTGTATTTGCTGTGTTTACAAAATTAAATAAATTAAATGCATATTCCGTAGGCGTAACTTGAAGCATTTGATTATATGTTGAAAGATTTGTAATGTTAAATGTAAATGTATATGTTGAAATATTTACATTTGATTTTATAGAAATTATAATATTATTACCTGATTGTCTAAATCTTACATAGGCTGTTGGTATTATTGTAAATGTTGGACTATATGATGGTGTAGATGACATACTACTTGTTAGAGTATCTGTCATTGTTAATGTATCTGTTAATGTTGACGTTGATGTATTTGTTATTGTATTAGTTGGTGTTGGTGTAGGTTGTGTTATAGTATGTGTAGGCGTTAATGTTATGCTATTACTTGTTGTATCTGTGAGTGTTGATGTTGATGTAATAGTTTTAGATATTGTATCAGTTTCTGTTAGTGTATACGTTGCTGTTATAGATATTGTATCAGTTGGTGTTGGTGTAGGTTGTGTTTTGGTAATTGTTGGTGTTGGTATTGTCGGTGTTGGTTCAGTTATTGTACTACTTATTGTTGGTGTTGGTTCTGTTATTGTACTACTTATTGTCGGTGTTGGTTCAGTTATTGTACTACTTATTGTCGGTGTTGGTTCTGTTATTGTACTACTGATTGTTGGTGTTGGTATTGTTGGTGTTGGGATTGTTGGTGTTGGTATTGTTGGTGTTGGTTCTGTTATTGTACTACTCATTGTTGGTGTTGGTATTGTTGGTGTTGGTATTGTTGGTGTTGGTATTGTTGGTGTTGGTTCAGTTATTGTACTACTCATTGTTGGTGTTGGTATTGTTGGTGTTGGTATTGTTGGTGTTGGTATTGTTGGTGTTGGTATTGTTGGTGTTGGTTCTGTTATTGTGCTACTCATTGTTGGTGTTGGTTCTGTCTTTGTTATACTAAATGTATCAGTAATTGTTGGTGTTGGTTCTGTAATTGTCATAGTGAATGTTAGAGTTGATGTTGGTGTTGGTATTGTTGGTGTTGGTATAGTTGGTGTTGGTTCTGTCAGTGTTGCTGTCAATGTATCACTGATTGTTGGTGTTGGTGTTGGTATTGTTGGTGTTGGTATTGTAGGTGTTGGTTCTGTTATTGTAGTACTTATTGTTGGTGTTGGTTCAGTTACTGTTAGACTAAAGGTAGGTGTTGGTACTGTTACTG
>MDTC01081259.1_pt1 | contig 27505 bp, 28 predicted proteins | sample 811181 | NCBI WGS metagenome assembly MDTC01 (sample SAMN05326644, study PRJNA326480) | marine metagenome | isolation source: seawater | place: Pacific Ocean: North | collected 2011 | reverse complement strand
TAAAGCTATAAGTGATTATTATAAGAAAGCAGGAACTCCTTTAAAGAGAAAAGATTTATATAAAGAATATAGAAGAGTAAGAGATGAATATTCTAATACACCATTAAGTGTATTAATTCCACAGTTCAATAGAATAGTTATACAAAAAAAAGGAACAAGACAATTTCCCCCTTCATTAACATTAGGAATACCTTGGTATCAATTTGAAGATGAAATGACTGCAAATTTTAGTCAAAGTTATTTTAAATTAAATGATACTATTATATTAGATTTAAGTTTAATAAGACCTAAAATACCTAATATGAGATTTCCATATAAAAACATTATAGGTAATTATAAGAAATTATATAATAATATTAACTTTAGACAATCAGTTAAAAAGAAGAGTACATATTTTGAATTTGAATATGACCCAAATCAAAGTAATATAAAAAAAGGTATATATGTTTTTGTATTAAATGGTGTTGGGTCAGGAACATCAGTTATACAATCACCAATGCAACCAAAAGGAAAATCAATACAAACACCTCAAACACCATTACCAAAGCCAATAGGTGACTTATTAGGCTATAATGATAAAAGTGAATATATAAAACAAATAAGTAATTATACTGATATGAAAAAAAACATATCAAAAGCCTTTGCAAATAAAGAAATGACATATCAACAATATAGAATGGAGTTAGATGATATAAATGAAGAGATAGCAGATTTACAAAATAAAATTAATAAACTATAATATAGTGGGAAGTTTCGGTAATAATACCAATAATAATAATGGGTCAATAAAGAATACCCTAATATTAAATGTTTTTTGTTCTTCCCACTATATTATTATATATAAATAAATAAATAATATGGAAACAATAGCAATAATTATATTTGGTGGTGGTTGTTTTGTGTTTGGAATGTATTCACAAAGTAAATTAAATGATTGGTTAGAATATAAAATAAAAAATATTAATAAAAAAAATGAAAAACAATAAATTAAGTATTATAGATAAATTATTATTATTTATTTATATAGTATTATTAGTTATACCATTTGGTTTATCATTAGTTGTATTAATATATGCAGTTTTATATTATATATTTAAAGTTCCATTAAAAAGAGAAAGAGAATTACTTAACTATGTTTCTAATAAATTAGAATATTATATAAAAAAAATAATAAAATGACAGTACACATCCCTGTATCGTTTGGTGAGTTAATAGATAAATTAACTATATTAAAAATTAAATCAGAAAAAATAACTGATATAAAAAAAATTAAATTTATTGATATAGAATTTTATAGTCTAAATCAAGTTTATTTAAAATATTATAAAATGATGGATAAACATATTATAGAAAATATAAATACTTTATATAATGATTTATATAATATAAATAATAAACTATGGATTATAGAAGATAACATAAGAGATAAAGAAAGAAATAAAGAATTTGATAATGATTTTATTGATATAGCAAGAAGTGTATATATTACTAATGATAAAAGAATGTCTATAAAAAAATCAATAGATAAATTAATGGGTTCTGATATATCTGAACAAAAATCATATAAACCTTATTAAAAGAAAAACCAACTCTATCTCAAGTTGGCTTTTCCAAAACAAAAATGTATTATGTTCAGTCAATTAGGTTGACCAATCCCATTATCTAACTAATGCAATAATACAAAAAATTCTTTATATAATAAATATTTGTATATTTGTGTTACCACGGGACATCCCTGTCCATTGCTTTGTGGTGTTTGATTTCACAAAAGGGCTATATTTAACTATATAGTCCTTTTACTTTATATAATTATTTTTTTATATATATATTTTTACATACTTTATATGATATAAATACATTTTTTAAAATATATTCATTTGTTTTTAAAAATAATTATTATATTTGTTTTGAAATTAAACTAATACAAATAAAAATATGGCAAGATTAATATCTGTTGACAAACAAATTACTGAAAAAAGAGTATTTCCTAAAAATGAAACATTTACTTTAGAAGAAATGTATAAATATACTAATAGCACTATTGTAGAGTTTATATATATAAATGGACATATTATGGTAATTGATGAAGAAGGTAAATTAAATAATAAAAAAGTTAATGATGTTGCAACTTATTATTTTAGAAAATATATAAAAACACAAGATTTCATAGTTGGTGATGTATTAATATGTGAAAAGAGTGAAATTAAATAATGACAACTATAAGAGGTGGTTATTTAAATAGATTTTCTGCTGATATAAATAAATTACAAAATAACAAATTAGACTTTCAAGTTGTTAGTAGTGGATTAACAAGAAAAATCATATTTAATAAAAAAGATAAAGTTCAAAATAAACGATTATATTTTGGACATCAAAAGAGTGATATATTACCCGGTGTTCATATGGTTAACTCTGTTAGAAGAAATATTGATGCATATATTGAAAGTGGTAAACCTATCCCAAAAATTAAATATAGACCCAAACTTGTTTTATATAATTTTATGCAAATTCAAAAAGCAATAAATAATAGTCCTCGTGATTTAACTAATGCTATTGATATAAATGCTTGTTATTTTAAAACTGCATATAATCTTGGTTTTATAAATGAAAATTTATATAAAAAAGGTTGGGAAAAAAGAAAAGAAAACAAATTAGGTTTATTAGCAAGTATTGGTAGTTTAAACAAACACGAAACTATTGAAACTTATAAAAATGGCAAATTAAAAACTACTGATACTAATTGGGAATATAAAAATAAGTATAGTCCATTTTATTGGGCAATTATTAATTATGTAGCAGAAGTAATGATGGAAATAGCACATTCTTTAGGTGATAATTTTTATATGTGGCTTACAGATTGTGTTTATGTAGATAGAGATAATAAAAAAATTGTAACAGACATATTAGATAAACACGGATATGATTATAAAAGTTTTTATATAGAATTTACTGAATTAGAGGCAAGACAATTAAAGTGGTATGATTTTAAAGCTAATGAAGAAAAATATATTAATCATAACATTTTATTAAATTATTCTAAAGATTATACACCTTTTGTAATTAATTCATATGATAAAAATGGTTTTAAAAAATAATTTACCTTTAGTATTTAATGAATAAAGCTATTATATTTTTGGTTTTTTGGGCTTTAGGTAGTGCTTTAATATGGGTGCAAACTAATGGTCAGTTTTTATGGAGTTCTTTTGCTAAAAACCCTTTTATACTTTCATTGATATTTGGAACACTAATATCTTATATAATGATATTGGCTACAAAGAATGGTTTTATTGTATTAAACGGTTCTTTATGGTCTATTAAATTTGTGGGTTTTTCAGTAGGGATGATTGTTAATGCATTATTAAATTATTATTTAATGAATGAAGGAATGAATATGAAAACATTAATTTGTATATTTTTATCTTTAATAATAATAACAATACAATTTTGGAAATAAATAATAAAAATAGCAGATTAGATTGTTTACATAGAACATATGAAAAGGCTCAAGCAAAAAGGAATAAAGTAAAAAACATAAAAGTATTTAAAGTGAAAAAAACAGAAATCAAAGCAGAATTAGGGGAAGTATATTCAAAAAAAGAAATGAAAGAATTAGTTAAAAATTTAGTTAGTGAATTTAAATCTATACAGGAATCTAAAAAACTATCAGATGATGTAGTAGACATTTACGACTTTTTAAGTAAAGACTATAAAAATAATTATATAGTAAGATGATATTAGAAATAGACATACCTACCAACATATTAGATGATATGATTAGAGAACAAGAAACATTATTATCTTCTTGTTTTATAAATGATAAAAATATGGAAGATTATATATCTCAAGATTTTGTAAAAGAACTATTAACACAATATAAAATAAATAAACCTACTAACTATCTTAATATTAAAATTTCAAAAAATAATGATTAAAAGAATTAACCCAAAGAAGAAATACAGAATAGTAGCAAAAAGCGAATATTTTTATAATAAATATGGCACTTATAATCCTATAATTACTGATTTACAAAGAGATAATGAGATTTTTGGAGATGTGTGGGTAAATAGAATGAGGGTTCCTGCCGTTGTTTCTTTTATGATAAGGCAAGTAACTATGAATGGAGATATTCGTAATACAATTATTCCTGCTTATTATGGAAGAATAGAAGGAACTACACCCAATATGACCTTTGGTCTTAAAGAGTTAGTTTTTCGTGATGAATTAGAACTCATTACAGACCATTAATCTTATTTTTTAAAATAATTGTTATATTTGTAAACTTTAAAAAAAAATTTATATGAAAATCAAAGAATTTGAATTGAAACCTTCATTATTTATTAATGATACTAATTACGATGAATTAATAAAAATGTATAAAATTGCATTGAAAAAAAACAAATCAAACTTTCCATTTAAAAATAAAGAGGGAAAAATATATGCAATAGAAACAGACTATATTTCCTTCATATTAGATGGTGGTGCTAATTTTGTTGGATTAAAACAAATGACAGATGATGACCACGAAGATTTAGATAAAAAATCTAAACAGTATAAAATTGATGAAGAAAGATTAACAAAAGAAGAACTTGAAAAAAAACAGAACGAAATGTTAGAATCTGAACTTAATAAAGATGATAAGATTTTTACATTTAAAAAAAATAAATAATGGAAACTAAATTAAAGAAGTTACTAAAGAAAAGGAAAATTAGTCAAAAGAAGTTATATGACAACATTGCCAAGAGGTATGAAACTCCCATTGGACAATATGCATTAAGTGAAATAGTTAATGGTAAAAAATTAAACTATCATCTTATAACAGTAGTAAAAATATGTAAAATACTTAAAGTTAAACCTCAATCTATTGTTGAGATGGATGAGTTAGATAAACAACTATTAAAAGAGTAAACCTACCCTATAAACACACCATAATTGAATAAAAAATTCATACAACAACTTATATCAAAGCCAAACACATACCTTTTAGTATGGGCTTATATATTTTCTCGTTTAGATGAAGATAATAAAGGTGCTATATATTTATATGAAATGTCAGTAAAGTATAATGTTCCAAAGTCTACATTGAAACGGATTGTAAGTTATGGTGTGTCAGTAAGTGGTTTTAAAATGGATTGTAAATGGATTTCTAACACATTACATATTAATATATTAAGTGAGGTGCGTGAATCTAAAGTGGTTCCAAAAAAACCAAAGAGTGAGCCCAAATTGGTCGTAAAACGAGCCAAGCCAACTCCAAATACTATATACTCTAAAATGGTTGAGCATTATGACAATTTTTGTCAGAAACATACAGGAGTAGGAAGTAAGATGGATGGTATGCAAGGAAAGGCTATGAAATCAATAATTGTATTTCTTGAGAAACAATGTAAAAGAAAAAAAGATAATTTAACTAAAGAGCAGTTAGATGCTAATGTTTTGTTAAGTTGGGAATACATATTGAAAAATTGGGATAAATTAGATGATTACAATAGAAATAGAATTAAGTTATCTGATATTAATTCAAGTTTATCAAATATATTAATGCAATTAAAAGAACAACCTATAAATAAAAAACAAAAACAGAGATATGAACAAATTAATAAAGCAGTCAAAGGGGCTTCAAACACAGATTATTCAGGATTGGGAGCAGACAAGTAAAAAAATCATACAAGGTCATTTTGAAAGAAAAATAGCTTCTTTCTTTGATTCTGATGATAAAAATGAACAATTTCAAAACCTGCACAAGTTGTTAATAAAGTGGGCTATATTAACAGGAGTAAAGCCATTACCGACTGATGAGGAGATAAGATTGTTTGTAGAATATATTGCAGAGCATTTTTATCGTTATTCTTTATTAGAGATAGATAATGCCTTTAATCTTGCAACGGCAGGTAAATTAGATGAGAGTGCAGAACACTATCAATCTTTTAGTGTGGTCTACATATCTAAAATAATAAATTCTTATGGAAGATACATAGGACCCTATATTATTAAATATAAAGACCAATTAGAGGAGCAAGAGAAAGAAAATAATAAGCCAACTGAAAAAGAGCAAACTGCTATTATGTTAGAAAGCATATTAGATAATTTTGATAATTTTAAATTACATTATGAAGAAACAGGAGAACCTACTTATAATCCATTTGGATATATATCTTATGACTTTTTGAAAAATTTAGGTGTAATTGATATTGATGATGATATTAAAAGTAGATTATTAAAAGAAGCAAAAGAGATGGCTTTAGAAGAATTAAGCAACAAAAGTCATACATCAATAGATAGTGATGATAAAATAAAAATTCAATTAGAAATAGATAATATAGCAAATAATAATAAGCAAGAAAGAGTAATGAGAATATGCAAAAATTTAGGTTTAATCTATTATTACGAGAATATTTTAAAAAATAATTTATCTTTGAGTAGTCAAATAACAAATTCAATGAAAAAAAATGTATCATAGATACCCTTTAGATGTAACGAAAAGCATAGGTGTTAAAGAATGGAGCAGGTTTGAGGACTTGGCTGATGATAAAGAAGATTTATGGACAATATTTAAAGATATTTGTGAGGATAAAAAAACACTAATTGAGAAAGAGATGTGTGGGTTTGACTATTTTCAAAACTATGTTATGCCACATTTAGAAACTCCCATAAAATCATTTCTTGATGAAAATAAATTAGCAAAAAATGATATAGAGATAATAATCTCATTATATTTAAAATTATTACCAACAAATGAATGTAAAACCTGTGGCTCATATGATTGTCTTATACAAAAAATGAACAAGCACCTTCAAGTTAAGCAACAATGATTATTACAGGAAAAATTTATGATATTTATAATGTTAACGAGAACATAACAAATGTAGTTCTAATCAAAACTCGTAATAAAAAACCTTATTTTGTTTCTATATTGTGCTACTTTCATTTTTCAGATGTTGTAATGAAGAATTATATAAAAGAGGACTTTGTTAAAATTTGGTTTAGATTAAGAAGTAACAAAAGAATAGGCTCAAATAACCTTCCTGTTTATTATACAGATATTATTGGAGAAAAAATAGTTTTAGTCAAAAGAAAAGATTTAAAAATAAAAAGGGTGTTAAATACATTTGGAAGAGAGGAAAAGCATAATTACTATGTGGAAGATACAGGAGAAATTATTCCTCAACATAGTGTGAAAAGTGCAATTAAAGATAATCCTAACAGAATATGAGAATAATTAATTGGTTAAAATATAAATGGACAAAATTTAAAAGAAAAAGTGTATGGGACATTTAGGGGTTAGTTACAATGTTTTTGATGGAGAGGAGCATTTAGAAAATTCAATATTATGCATAAGGGAGAATGTAGACTTTATTTGCGTGGTTTATCAAGTTATATCTAACTATGGCGAGTTTAGAGAGGATTTAGAGCCATATCTATTGGATTTGAAGCAAAGAGGTCTGATAGACTATATGTATCAATACACACCCAAAAACATAGAAGGAAAGGCAAGAGGGGAAATAAATGAAGTTATAAAAAGAAATATTGGTAGAGATATATGTGTTAAGGTTGGCAAATGTACTCATCATATAACAATGGATTGTGATGAGATGTTTATCCCTGAAGAATTTGAAAAAGCAAAAGAAGAAGTAATTACAAATGGATATGATACAAGTTATGTGGAATATGACAATTATTATAAAAAGACAAATCTTGTAATTTCTAAACAGGGCTTTATGAAATCTACTAATCAAAGAAGTATTACTTTAGGTTATATATCATTTATAGTAAAGTGTGATGAAAGAAATTATGGTGGTGGGGTCAGTCCAATTTTTGTAGACCCTACAAGAACCATTGAATGTAAGGACTTTATAATTTTGAATAGTAGAGATATTAAAATGCACCACTATTCCTATATAAGAAGTGGAGAAGAGAGTTTAAAGAGAAAATTAAACAATACCTCATTCAAGCAACACGAAAAGGCTGAAGCAGGATATGATAAGGTTATAGAAAGGTTTAATAATTATAAAGATGGGGATAAAGGCATAATTCCTTGGGTCGGGGGAGCATTGGAGGTTGAGTTGAAAAAAGTAGATGACAAATTGGGCTTAAATTATGACTAAAAAATTATTCTCTAAAATAAATTATAAAACTATTTTGTTACCTCAATTTTATTTATTAAATCGTAAAATTATTAGAAATCCATACATTTTTATACCTATTTGTGTAGTGTTGTTCCCGTATAACTTTATTGGGAGTGTACTTTACTTTCTATTTATTTTAGCGATTTTGTGTGTGTTGGTTTTGCTTGAAAAGTTGAAAAATATCGTTAAACGATTGTTACATTATTTTTAGAATTTTGCTCTTCTAATTTTTCTAATCTATCTTCCAAATCTTTGCTATGGTCTATGGACTTTAGCCACTTACGATAGAATGTAAGTTGATAAAATATAACGGCAAGTGTTAAGCCAAAGAAAGCTACACTAATGGGAGATATTTCTCCATTATCTGTTGTAAATTGCGAGGGTAAAACTTTTCCGTTTTTCATAAAAATAAATTTTAATATTTTTTAATTTTTGACAAATAATTGAAAAAACTTGTCCTAATTATGATTCAAATATACAAATATATTTTATATTTTTGTTGATTATGAACGCAAAAGGAGGATTTACAAAAGGACCATCTCACGCAGATGGAGGAATACCAATGACTGTAAAATCAACAGGTCAAAAGATTGAAGTTGAGGGTGGAGAGGCTATTATTAACAAAAAATCAATGGCTGACAATAGAAAATACCGAGTTGAAGGTACACCAAGAGAAATTGCATCTGCAATAAATGAAATAGATGGAAATGGTGTAAGTTTTGATAAAGGTGCAAACATTACTCTTTTCAAAAAAGGAGGTGTTATGTATGAGCCAACCGTTTGTGATAGATACAGAAAAAATAGTAATCAGTATGATTTTTATGTTTCCGATGGAAGCAACAACAGAAAAATTGGTCAAATGAAAGTAAAACCAAATTATTCTAATCCTGATTTATTAAATATAGAAAAAATTAATATTGATAATGAATTTTCTAATTCACACACCTACAAATATTATACACAAGCAGTAATTGATGCATCTAACAAAAAAGGAGCAGTAATGAATATAGAGTGTTTGGATGATGATTGTATGGGTCAAATGCTTGAAATAAGTGAATTAAATGACAGTTGTGACAAACTAACAATAAGATAAATATGGCATTAAACAAATCAGAAATCAACAGGGAGGGAACTAACACTCTAAAAACTATCTTACAACTTGTAAGGTATGACATACCTGTATTAGTAGTTGGAAAATCTTCAATAGGTAAATCTTACACCATAATTGAAGTAACTCAAAAATGGAGATTGCCTTCATCTATATTATACATTGGTTCAGAAAAACCTGAAAATATAGAAGGATTGGCAAAGTTAATTAGTGAAGATTATGAAACAAAAAAAGATAGTAAGGGCAAAGTAACTACAAAAGGAGAAGATATATTAAAATTTTTAAAACCTTATTGGTTTCCAAATTCTAATACAATATCTACTCAAGTAGCTAACGGACAATCTATATTTGACAGATATTTAAAAGTTTATGATAAAGCAGGTACAACTTTTACTTATTCGTATAAATTATTACATCAAATTTTAATTTGTTTGATGGATGTAGATTATCCACCTAACACAAATGTAGTTGTGGCAAATTTAGAAGATAAAGGAGATAATAATTTGTCTGATGTTGTAGGTGCACCTGAAATTCTTAATTCAAAAGGTTTTGAGTTTAAAAGAAGCCCTGAAACTGAAATACAATCAACTACGGCATATGAATATACTTTAGACTCTATTAATGCAGGAAGAGATGATATTAGAGATATGTGTATGTACTTGTGTACTCTGTTAGGTTATGGGAATTATTGGTTAGTTCTTGATGAATTAGATAAGGTTGGAGAGTATGAGCAAGATAAATATGCTCCACTTTTACATATTGTCCGTGAAAGAACTTTGAAAAGTTGGACAATGAAAGAAATAAACGATAAAAAGGGTATGCCAATACCGATGGGTGTAGATTATGGTGATTATCGTGGAATGGCTGACTTAATTAGAACACAGATAGACAATGGATTGCCTCTAATGGATTGTAGAATAATTGGTATAGCAAATGCTACAAAAGACATAGAAGAAGCCTTATTTAGAAGATTTTGCCAAATAATTATGAAAAGCACAATGGCTCTCTATCCACCATCAGTTGAAGTGAGTAATGTAATGAAATGTGTTGATGATAATTTACCCAACAGAATGGATATAACTACATTATTAAGAAAAATTGCATTTTTAAAAGAAGTTAATTTACAATGGCAGTATAGTTTTTTGCCGAAGATGTTAAATGATACTGATGTAGATGGTAACTTTTTGTATCAAAACTTTAATACATATTTTGCTGAAAAATTAAGACAAAATAACGGAAATTTTGATTCTACTGAAATTGCTATAAGAGAAGATAGTGGAATATATACTAATACGGCTTGGGGTAAAATATGGTTAGACAATTTTATGGGTGGTGCATCTTCAGATGATGAAGGAGTACAAGGTTTATATCAAGATTTAGCAAGTTTATTTTTGTGTTTGGCTAAAGAATATTACATAGCATCAGGAACAGATGGACAAACTGTTATGGCAGGTGCCACAAAAGTAGGAGGGGGTGACTTATCTCCATTAATGAGATTAAGAAAAGAAATAACTGAAAAATATAATTTATTGAAAGATTTATATTTTGATGAGTTAAAAAATACATTAGGAGAACAATACGATAAAACTATTGGTAATCCATCAGCATTAAGTAATTGGACAAATAATGCTTTAGGGTATATATCTGCATCAAATACAAACGAAGCAGGAGAATATGACCAAATTGCAGGAGTTGGAGAAAAGATGTTACCTTTTATTTATCAAGAAATAATGATTAATTATAGAGGAGATAGGAATTTAGATACTGATTTATTTAATTCTCAATTAAAACTAATTAGTGATTTCTTTCAAAACTTTTTAAATAAAGGTAAAGAAGGGGATATTCATTCACTTAAAGTAGATAAGGAGCAAACTGAAAAATTATTATTTGGAGCATCCAAGAAAAAGTTAAAAGGTATGAAGCCACAACAGAGGAAACAAGTTGAAAAACTATCTTTGTATGGTACAGATAATTCAGAAAACTCTTTATCACTTGATGTTTATATAAGATTTTATTTCCGTGGAGTGCTTACAAGTGAATTAGGTAAGATTTTAGATGATAATGAAAAGTATATCGCTTTCTTACAGGGAAATAATCAACAGGTTATGGACTTTTTAAGAATACCAAAGATTAAAAACATTTTAGAAACTTATTATGAAGGCTCATATGATGAAAATATGAAAAAGTCTGCTCAAGGGGTTAGATTAAAAGACTTATTAGATAAATTATAATGCAAGAACACAAGTATTTTACTGATTGGGATGAATTTTGGGACTTTTATATATCTAATGTTAAAAAAGATATAGGTACTAAAAAATTTTCCGTAATAAAAAACAATTCTACAAGAATAGCTACATCTCTTGAAAGGATTGATGATAATTTCAGAATAAATACACTTGACCCTTTGATAAGAAAAGCAGGAATGATACCTGACAAGATATTATTGAAATATGACCCTAAAGCAACAACTTTTTATTCAGCATACTCTAAACAAAGAAAAAGATTTTACATAGGTTATCCCACTTTTACTAAATATATGTGTTATTGGGAGCCTTGTATGAAAGCATCTTTTAGGCACGAAATGGGACATATATTGAGAGGAGATTGCTTGTTAACTATGTCTTTTAGTAAAGTTAGAAATAGCAATGCTTGTATGGATATAAGAATTAATGACCAACTTGAAAGAGAAGGTTTAGAACAAGTTTACAAGTGCTTATATTTTAAAAACAAAGAACAAAAATTATTAGTTCCCGAACAACAATTTCCAAAAATAGAATTACCATATGATGAGGAAAGACCTTATGTACCTGAATGGTATATAATAGCTGATAAGTTTAATAAAGCAAATGAAAGAATAAGCAAAGACAATCAAAGCCCAAAACAAGATAATAAAAAAGAAAGTTTTGAAATTGGAGATTATGTAATAATAGATAAAAAATCCTCAAAATATAATGGAGAGCCCGGTGTTATTGTTGACATAGATGAAAAAGGTGATTTTATTATTGAGGGAATATCAGATGAAGAGTTTGAAAACTTTTTAAAAGCCGTAGAAAATCAAAGAGCCCAAGGTTTGCAATTTGTAAAAAGTGGTGAATTATTAGGTATTTATACGGATAAAGAAATTATATCTGCCGTTCCTGAAGAAGAGGGTGAGCAAGGAGATTACGGTGATGAGGGTGAAGATTCTCCTCAAGGTGGAGGTGGAGAAGAGCAAGATGGAGATGGAGAAGAACAAGAAGGAGAAAGTGAGGGAGCAGATGAAAGTGATGCAAATAAGAGTCCCGAAGATATTATTAAAGAAAAAGAAGAAATACTTGAAGATTTAATGAATGGTGGAATAGATGGACAAACTCAAGGAGATGAAGTTTGGTCAGATGAATTAAGTGATGAAAGTGAAGATGAAGCAGAAAAAGGAGATAAAAGGGAAGAAGAAAAAGGTAAAGATACTGATGTAGATGGTGAACAGTCCGATGAAGAAGGAGAAAAATCAGAAGATTGGACAAAAGAGCAGACTAAAAGAAAAGATGATATACAAGAAAAGATTGATAATGTATATTTAGAAAACAATATTAAAAATTCAATAAACAATTTTAAAAATATTAAAGATAAACATCAAGATAAATTGACAACAGAAGAAATATCTAATATAGATAAGGCTTTAATGGATTTAGAAAACTTATTATAATATGTGGAGCAATACACCAAGAAGATTAAATGCACAAGACAGACTTAATATATGTGGGAGATGTCCTTATGTAAAACAAACATACGGGGTTGGAATGACCTGTGGAACACTTTTAAGACCTGAATATGATGTTAATGGAAATCAATTGACTTGTGGTTGTATATTAAAAGCAAAAACACTTTTAGATGGGCAACAATGTCCACAAAATAAATGGTAATGGAGTATAAAGAAAAGGCAAAAATATATAGTAATATTATTAAAGATTTAAATGAAAATCTTGAAGGTCTTGTTGGTAGATTAAAAGAAGATATTACTCAACAAAACAAAATTGTAAGTCCGTTGACTTATGATATGCCTACATCTTGTGGTTCAATGGAAAAAAATGCATTTAAACAAAATGAAAAATTATCTCCTGAAGATTTAACTGATATTAGAGAAGCAGAATTTGAAGTAACTCAAATAAAAGAAGAGTTAATGAATAACAAAATTGATTTTCCTGAAGCTGATAGTATTGTTCCTGCTGAAAGCACGGGTGGAGAGGGAAAAGGTACTGATTTAGGTTTTATTGCTCTTCCTGAAACACAAGGTGGTGAGCCCGAATGGTTTTCAGAAATAGAAGCAGGATTAGGCGATTTGATAGGTGCTCCTAAAATGGGAAGAAAGAATTTAGATTACGAAGGGGCACAAACATATATAGAGCAAGGGGTTGCCGTATTTAGAAAGGCAAAAAGTAGAGTAATAAAAAATGATAAAGAAGTAGTTGTTTTGATGGACCAATCAGGAAGTATGGGTAGTTATACTAATGGGGGAGTTTCGTTTTTAGAATTATTGTCACAGTTTATTCCTGATTTGGCAAAAAAGTATTCAGGTCAATTTTGGGTTTGTAATGAATGTAAAATGAGTGATTATGAAAATGACCCAAAGTTTGGTGTTCCAAACGAGCAAATACCGTTAAAAGATGTAACAGACAGATTAATTTATCACGGAGGAGGAGGAACGAATTTTGAGGGAGCATTTAGAAAACTTGGAGATATAGAGAGAACAAAGCAAAATGAAAATCCTGATTATGAAATGTGTGTTATATTTATTAGTGATATGTTAATAAGCCCAAATGAATTTAAGAACTATAAGAAATACGGTCCTACAAATCAAATTTGGGTAACATCAAAAGGTCAAAGAGAAACACTTGAAAAATATGCAGGTTGGATTAGAGATGATGAAAAAATAAAAGAGGTGTATATAGATATGGTTAAAAACTAAATAGAATGGAAAAGGTAAATAAAAACATAGAGAAGTTAATTAAAACATTGCCTTCAAATTATTATGCATCTGTTGAAGAATTGGCATATTTCAAAAGATATACAGGATGTGATGATTTCGTATTATCAAATAGATTAGTAGAGGATATATGGGGTTGGTTTTCTAAAGAATTATTTAACTATTCAATAGAGGGAGATAAAAACTTACCAAGTCCTGTAAGTATTATGCATACAAATAGTGGTGCAGGTAAGATTTTAGATATGGCACCCGATAACAGTAATATAACTGCATACAATTTAGACTATGTATGCAAACGATTAACAGATTTAGTTTGTCAAGAAAGAAATGCACAAGGGCTATATTTATCAGCAGAAAGAGATATTTCACAATTTTTTGCAATAATAAATACAAACACCTCTAAAAAATATAATATCGTAATTACCCAACCAAATAGTGGAATGAGTTTTTACAAAGCAATAGATAACAATAAAAGGCTTGGAGATATGAGCCCAACTGAATATTACACTAAAAGAAGTTCTCATTTTGTTAATGATAATGGTTATTTGGTATTAATATATGAGCCTAATAATGATTTATCTGATATTAAATTAGAAGAATTAGCAGGAATGAAAATAGTAAAAAGATTTACAGATGATAAATTAAGATATTTATCTTATGAAGCAATAATTTTTAAAAAAGATTAGTATGAAAAAACTTTGGTTTAATCAATCAGGAGATGAAGAAGGGGCATCTGAAATGCCTTTAGGAGATACAATAGATAAATTTACACCTTCAGGAGAATTTGTTTATAGACACGCATTTGATGAAAATAAAGTGCCTAAATCAATTAAAATTACTGTTAAATCTTCACATTGTAGATATTTAAAGTTAGAACTTGAGAATTTATACAGTAAATTAAATTTTGCAAATAGTCAAGCAGAAGTAGATAGAATTTATTCAGCAATAGACTATTTAACAAGAGTAAAAAATAAAAAAGAATATAATTGTAATTAAAAAATAATAAAATGGCTTACATAGGACCAAACTTTCAAATAGTAAATTCTGAAAATCTAACAATAGGATTTTTAAGAGATAGTGGTGCAGATAAATTACTTGGATATGAAGAAGTAGAACTATTAGGTGGTGGAGAAACCTCAATAAAAAAAATAAATTTTAATCTTGAATATAACACAAGATTACCTCTTTGTAGTGCAGGTGATAATAAGTTTTGGATATTAACTGATGAGGGTAAAATAGAAAAAAAGTATTTAAGATAATATGGAATTACCAAAACTATATAGTATAAAAAGTATTAAACAAAAAAAAGAAATTGTTTCTAATATAGTAAATGCTTTAGGAAGTTTAGATGTAAACAAATATCCTAATGTAACTATGCAAATAGAAAATGATAATAGTAAAATTGAATTGATTGAAACGATTATAAACAACCTTTATAGTGGTATGGGGGTATTTTCAATAGGCGAAGCTATTTCTTCTATTGAGGTAACATTGAACGATTAAATATGGCAAATATATTAGATTACATAGGAGAGCAAATAAGCAAATTAAACACTACAATTGATGATAATTCATTGTTAAAAGATGAAGGTATGTTCATAATTGCCAAGTATGTTGCAAAAAATCCTGACTTTATATATGGGAATGAAAGTCCATATTTAAAAGGAAGAGATGGTAGAATAAATGGAACATTTGGGGTAAATAGTATTTATTGGAAAGAATTAAAAAGAAAAGCCGATTCTCAAGGAAAAGATAAATTAGAATATTTTAGAGATAGAATATTAACACCGAAAGGAAAGTTGGACACAGATGTTAAAAAGTTTATTGAAAGATTATATAGAAAGCCTTATTCTTTTTATTCTAAATTAGTTGATGCATTAACTAACTTAATTAATTTTCAGGTTATGAATGTTGCTTTTCAAAGTCAAAGTGTTTATATGTTTGACAAGATATATACCAACATTAACTTTTCATCCTTGCCAAATGGAGTTGTAAGTTCTTTTTCAAATCCTGATTACAGATTTTTAAATGATTCTTCAGCATTAGATGTAGATATTATGGGACTTTTGATGTATAAATTATGTCCTCAAAATTTAAATTTAGAACAACTACCAATTGAAAGAACATCCAAGTTTTTTGATGCCGTTGCAAATAAAGATTTAAATAGTGTAAAGATTAACTATAAATTTAATAAAGCTGAAGGATATATAATTAATGATAGAACATCTGTACTACTACCTGAAGATTACATCTGCTCTCCCCTTTCTATATCAACAAGTGTAGATAACTCTTATTTTAACGGTGGGTATAGTTTGAATTATATTAATAGTAATGCAACAAAATATGAATTTAAACCTGTATCAGATTTGTCTAAATGTAGTCAAGGCGACTTACAAAAAATATCTGATAAAGCAGAATTTGTAAAAAATTTAGACACTAATAATGATTATGTGAGAGTTTCAGGTATTAGAGGTAAAGACATATTAAAAAATGTAGAACCTTTTAATATTTTATCAAGGAATTTTTACGATACAAATTTTTCTGAAAATCCTGCATTAAAACAAAGTTCTAAAGGAAGTAAAGCTATATCAATTAAATTGTTTTTTGACAAAATAAACGAAGTTTTTATAAATATAAGGTCTAATGATTTATATTTTGCTTTGACTTGTGCTACATATATGGATTTGGATTCTGATACCATTGATATATATTTTAACCCTAAATCAGATGAAGCATACTTTGTAAATTCTAATAAAGAGCAATATGGATATGCTAAAGGAGTAATTTCAGGAAGATTATCTAATTGCGAACATATTGTATATGCAGAATTATATAAGCCATCATTATCTTTACAACAAAAGAGTAAATTATTTGATGAGCAAAATATAAGAGAAATAGTTTTATCAGATGATATTATAGAAGAGTCAGAAGCATTGCAAGATGCATTAATAAGACAATCTAAATTAGTAGATATAAAAGAAAGCCCATTGTTTTATAAGTTACTAATAGATAATATAGCATCTTTTATATTTACATATGCCGACCAAGTAAGTGTAAACGGGCAATTGCAATGGAAAACTAAAAAGAACCCTAAATGGTCTTTAGATTCATCTGAAGGCACTTATTTTAAAGATAAAGTTGGCAAAGGTAGATGGTCTAACCCTGATTACTTTTATATATATGATATAAGAGAAACTTTTTGGATGAATAATCAAAATATGAATATTGAAGAAGTTTTAGCATATTTTGTTACAAAAGGAGGTAGTTCAAAAGACAACTCTTCTTATTTTAGAAAATTAAGCCAAAGAATTTTAGGAGTTGATTATTTTATTTTTTCTGATAAACTGTTGCCGATACTTATAGAGAAAGGTCTTATATGTATAGAAAGATTAAGTTTTGAAAAAGATTCAGGACAGATAGTTGAGCAGAAATACACTTATAGCTATGAATATGCATCAGGAGATGTTTACAAAAAATTAAATTATTTAAATAGAGAACTTGAAGATAATATAATACTATACTATGGTGAGTCAAAAGGATTAGAAATTGTTGATAATCAAAATGCTTTATTAAATAATAATAAGCCTGATAGATTAACATTTGGAGATAAAAATCCTGAAAAAAACTTAATTGTTAATATACATAATCCTATATTTTTTACTAATGATGAGGGATTTGTAGGCAGAATAGGTAAGGATTATAGTGTATTTAGAGATGGTAAGACCCGTATTTCAACTATTGAAGTAGAGGCAGAAAGTTTATACAAGCCTATTGCATTAGGTGGTATGTCAAAAAAGCAACAGTATGATGATTTCAAATTAAACAATCCTTTAAACTTAACTAATAATCATTTGAAAAAATTCTATGAGTTTGTGGTATTTGGTCAAGGAGTGGATTTTATTAGTAGCCCATATTTAAAACAAAATGAGTTTTATTTAGTTGATGGGTATATATTCCCTATGTCATCAGGAGCATTTATTAAGAAACACATAATGCCAAAATTTGAAAAGATTGCTGATGAAGGTGATAATATACCTTGTCCTCTTCAGTTTATTCCTTACTTAAAAAGAAATAATCAAAAAACCTTTACACTAACAAATGTATATAATCCTAAATCTCCATATGGATTTAGTAATTTAACACAACAAAGTAGAGAAAACTTAATAAAAATAGGTTTAGTTGAAAATAAGAAAAAAGTAGCAGTTGAGGTAAATATGCCTGACCCAAAAAACCCAAAAAATACTATAAAGGCAAAACAATTATTTACTCCAATTACAGAAGCCGAGGGCAAAAGAATATTCAATGTAATTACTGATAAATATAAAAAATTAGAAAGTCAAATAATTTTAGAGGGTAATAATTTATTTACTACTTTTTGTAAAATTCAACTTACACCAGATTATAGAGCAAATATTGAAGAAGTTTGGAATAAAACATATAACAATATGGCTATTGCTGATTATACTAAATTCCCAATATTTTGTGAACATTCAAGATGGTTTGGGTCTTTGCCTAATCCATTCCTATTTAATTTAAGAGATGCACAAGTTGAGGGAATGAAATTTGCCATAGCAAACAAAAATTCAGGTCTTTTAGCACACGAAGTAGGTTTTGGTAAAACAACGACATCTATCGCTATGATGTCCCATATGATGTTAACAGGTGAAAGTTCACGAACTATTGTATTCACACCTAATCAAGTATATGAAAAATTTGCAGATGAAATAATTGGAAGAGATACAACAGGAACTTTAGGATTATTATCAAATTGGCAAACTTTAGAAAGAAATAAAAGAAATAATATAACAGATGGAGTTGATATAATCAAATTTGGTAATGCATCAGCTAATATATTAATAGGTAGTGATAAAGAGGGAGGGGTAAAAGGTTTAAAAAAATACACACCTTCTCAATTATTAATTATAGCAAAATGGAAAGGTAAATCAAAACCAAAAGGAAAAGATACAAGAAATGAAGCAGACAAAGGAGTTTTAGAAATGGCTAAAGACCAATTGAAAAACTTACCCGCAGGGCGACCATCTTTTTTACCTGAAGATAAAAGAGGTTTGCCTAATGAAAGCAGATTTTCTAATTCATTAAGAGATTCAGATTTTAACGATTGGTTTGATAATTTATCATTAAATATAGGTTTGAAAATACCTGAAATATATGATGAAGGCAATGAAGATACACAAGAAGCTATTGATAATATAGTAGAAAAGGTAAATAAATCAGCACAAGTTATATATGATAAGGTAAACTCTCAATACGATAGATACCAATCAGGTTATAGATATCAGAAACAGGATTTTGTTGGAGAAAATAAAGTTAAAATATCTGAATATCCAAAATCTGTTCAAGAATTTTATAAAACCAATAAAAATGATTTAGATAAATTATTTAGTGGAGATTATCCTCAAAAAGGTTGGATTACTAATTTAGATGAGGCTTTAAAAGATGGGGTAGTAACTAAAGAACAGGCAGATAGAATTAAACAAAGCACTCAACCTTGGGAAGGAGTATTGACTCAAAAGGGTATCAATGATATTAAAAAAACTGAAAACTTATTATCAAAAAACTTTTTTAATCCAATAGATAATAAAAATACGGGTACTGTTACAGTTTTATTAAAACAAATTGAAGGTATGTTGATTGATGTTTTAGGTCAATATAGAAAAGAAGTAATGGAGCCTAATAAAATAATATTGTGTAGTCACCAAGCTATTAAAAGATTTAGAGCCGATGACAAAGCAAATTTAAAAGCCCGTAAGTATGTGCAAAATGTTGAAGATGTTAGATATGTAAATCCATCTACAAATAGATTTTATGATAAATTATCTAATTTACCTTTATCGTTAAAGAAACTTAATATAGATGGCATAACGGTTGATGAAATTCATAATTTTAATAATTTGATTAGTAAACCAAGAGAACATACTTTGTCAAGAGTAGATTTAACAAGAGGAAGAAGAACTAATTTAGATTTTACATTATTACCTACAATGAGGGCTAATGCTACCTTAAATGTATTGCCTGATGGGGATAGTGTAAATTCAAAAAAGGGTATATATGTTGAGGAGGGAACTCTTTATCATAACCCAAATAATTATAACATACCAACTAAAACGGGAATACAAGAAAGTGAGTACCGATTAAAATATTATTCATCAGGTAAAGGAAGTTTAACTACTGCACCTGCTAATTTAATATCTCTAATATTTGAAATACAGGCAAAAGAAGAAAACAAAGGAGTAAATAATACTATATTAATGTCAGCAACACCTTTTACTGATAATATATTTCAAATGTTTTCTGTTTTTGGTATGACTAATTTGGATAAAATGAAAGAAAGCAATATAATGTCTGTATGGGACTTTTTTGTAACTTTTGTTAAAGAAGAGTGGAGATATAATATCACCCATAGACAAACTTTTGGATTATTTCCTGAAATACAAAGCTATTATAACTCTTCAGCTATGTCAAATTTCATTAAGTCAATGGCAAATTTTAAAGTTTCAGATAAAATAATAGAAGCAGACAGACCATTAAAGTATTATATCCCACAAGATGGTACAGGAGGAAATAATCAAGCAGGAGCAAATACATCATCAGTACAATGGGCACCTCAATTACAAGATGTATCAAGTTATGTTCCATTAAGTCCTGTGCAAAAAGAAATAATAAGTAAGATAGCACAATATGTAGAGGGTAAAATAGATATACCATTTCAATATTGTCCAAATTATGGTGATGCAATTCAAGTAGATAAAGAAACAGGAGAGGTGGAATTTTTAAATGATGAAGTTAAGGATTACATTAAAGAAGTAGAGGATTTACTTAAAAAAGCTAAAAAAGAAGAAGAGGGAAGTAACGAATGGGAAGAATATTTAAGGTCAGCCCGTAGCTTATTAGTAGATTTAAGAACAACTTATCCTGAAGATAAAAGAATAGCTAAAAAACAAAGTTTAGTAGATAGTGCTTTATTTGACCCTGAAACTATAAAGGATATGCAGGAAAATGAAGAGTTGTATGATAGTAACTATGAAGATATGGATTTATCTGCAAATAGTAAAAGTGAAGTAAGGATGGCTCGTGCTATTGTGGGTCAAGGATTTGGGCAAATGTGTGTTATATCTCCTTATTTACTTAAATGTGATAAATCAGGTGATGTACCTAATGATTTGTTAAAAAATTTCCCGTTAGACCCTAATGACATATCAAAATCAGCAAAGAATTTTGTAGAAAATAGTCCTAAAATTAAATATGCAATAGAATGTGCACTTAATACTATTAAATATGATTCCAAGGAAGGAGGAGTAAATGATAGACAAGTGGGGGGTCAAATAATGTATATTAATAAAGGAAAAAGTATGAAATATGGTGGTCATTATTACAATCTATATGAGTTAATTAAAACTTACATAGTAGACCAAAAGATAACATATTATGACAATATCAAAGACAAATTAGTAACTTTAACTAAAGAAAACATTGGTATTATTACAGGTGGTATGAGTGGAACAGTCAAAGCTACGGATGAAAATGGTTCTATACTTATAGATAGTACCACAGGAAAAGATAAAACAATAGGAAAAAGGGAGGACATCAGAGATAAATTTAATGATGGAAGAATAAAGATTTTACTTGGCTCATCAGCAATAAAAGAAGGAATAGATTTAAATAGAAGAGCCCATACTTTATATGTATTAGATAGTGATTTTTCTCCATCTAACGCAATGCAATTAGAAGGTAGAATTTGGCGACAAAAGAATATGTGGGAATTTGTTAGAATAGTATATGTTCTTGGTATTGATAGTATTGATGCATTTGTATATTCTAAACTGCAAACCAAAATAGGTGAGATTAAAAAAATGCTTGAAGCAGGGGTTTATGAATTAAACAAAACTCAATATACAATTGATGCGAAAGAAAGAATAAGAAATATTATTACTGACATAGACCAATTAACCGATTTAGCTTGGCAAGATAAAGTTGATGAATTAAATAGTAAAGTCGCAAAATATTCTGATGAAAAAAGTAAGTTGCAAACTATAAAGGACAAATATGGAGAGGTTAAAATGTTATTTGATGGTTATGTAACTCTTATGAATAAACTCTATCAATTAGTTAAATTTGAAGAAAAGAGGAAAATTGCTCTTGTTGAAAAAGACAAATTAGATGTAGACATATTATATAATTTCAAAAAAGATAGTAGAGGTAGGGGTAGACAATGGAAAGAAAATAATAAGCCTGTATTTGTAAGTATTGAAGAAGCTATGAAAGTAGTAGAACAACAAGAAAAGGATGGAATGATAGAGTTTGCAAATCCTGATTTAATTTTAACGGCTGACTCTCAAATGGTTGATGTTAATGTAGTAGGTGATGCTGTAAGAAAATTAATTAAAAATAATCGTGGAACTCTTGAAAATATATTAGAAGTATCTCCAACAGAAAGAAATAGTCGTATGAGAATGGTTAATAAAAATTCCATAATAGGAGAACAGATAGTAAAGGTGATAACGGATAATCTTTCAGATGAAAATATCAGATTCAGTTATGATTCAATATCTACACAAGTAAATTTATTTTTAACAGGTACAGAAAACGAAAGAATAATGTCTAATTATTTTTACTTAATAGAAAATCAAATTAAAAATGATGTTACTCAAGAGGGTTATAATTTTAATGATATTGATATTTTAATCACTAAAGCTAATAACAAAGTAATTGAGGGGCAAAAAGAATTGAATAGTGAGAAAAAATGGAAAATAGAAAATAGAATAAAAGAGGAAGAAAGCCAATTATTAAAAGCAGAACAAAGAGGTGAAACTCTTGAGGAATTAATTGGTAAATTTAATAATTCAATGGCACTATTAAAAATAAGAGTAAAATAAAATAAAATGAGAAAGTTTTTAGAAACATATCCAACAGTCCAATTTGATGAATTATATAGAGTATATCCTGATTATGGGGTAATGTTGTCAGAAATCGTAGAGGTTGGAAAAAAAGTCAAGAGAGGAGTGTCTATTGAAGCAGAGGAGCAGTATGAACAACTATTAGACTCTTTTGATGCATTTCTATTGACTGATGAAAGTATTGACTTATATAACGAAGCATATCCTCGTAGAGCACTTGATAAAAGTTTGCTACCTTCAGTAAAAGAATCATTATCATTAGAAGAAAGAGATACACTTGAAACAGAATTAGAGGAGGAGATAGAGGGGTTGATGAAAGGAATTGATTCTCCTTTGATTGAAAACATTGCTCCCGTAAAAGCTAAAGAAGAAATAATTGCAGGAGAAGAGCAAGTGTCAAGAACAAAAGAAGATTTTGATGAAGATGAGAGGTTTGTAGGTATATCTGTAAAATATAGTGATATAGACAAAGTAAAATTTGAAAAAACATTATCAATGTTAGGGCAAGGTTGTAAATTTAGTTATGCAACTTTTGGGAGTAAGAGTTTTGTATTGTTTAAATTAAAAGGAATGGGTAGGTTAATTATTCAAACATCAGAAACAAGAAAGAATTATGAGAGAATATTTTTCCCACCAAATCAACCTCTGAACTTATTTATTTTAAACGACAATCAATATACATTGCAAAATATTTTTAATCTATTTGAGGAAAGTTTTGAGTGGGCAGAAGATTCAAATGAAGTTTTAGATGATAATTTTTTATATAACACACCTTATATATATGGTTCTTATGAAACGGGATTTCTATGGAAAGAAGCAGAATTAGTTCAGCAACCAAAAGGAATTGCTTTACGAAGTAATCTTATAGAAACATATTTTTCATTATATAATCCATTAGAAGCTATCTGTACTATGCAAATGTGTTATGAGATACATACTAAAGTAAATGTTGATAGTGATGCTAAAAGGAAAATAGAAAAGAATATAGAAGAACAAAGTTATTATATAGAAGGATTTAAAATAAATATAAAGCCTACTTTAAATATATTAAAAGAATTACAAGATAAAAGCCTTTTAGATAGCGATTACAAATTAACACCATTAGGAAGAGGGGCAATGGATTACAATATTGGTAACAGAACTATTATGCCTATGTTTAGACCTTTTGCTTATTATATGAATGACCTGCAAAAGAAAGTAAGTACATCTCCTAATAAATACTACTCTATATTTAATGGTCAAACATTATATCATATACAAAAAGAGGCAGATAAAATAGAGTTTGCTATTGCATTGACTACACCATTAAAAAAACTTTGGAATGTTCAAGATGCCATTGAATCAAATTCATATCCTATAAAGTGGCAACAAAATCAAGATTTTAAAAATTATGTTCAGTATTTGCCTTGTGGAGCAGGTGGTAAAATGAGCATAAGAAAAATGAAAGAAGCAAGAGAGCAAAGAAAGTCAACTCAAGGTAAAATTGTATTTAGAGATTTAACCCGTAAGTATTTATACATAGCAAGTGTAGAAAATAACGATTTTGTGTGGAGTATAGATGCACAAAATTATAAATACATTACTAAAATGTTTGCTCAAGATAATTTAAGAATTTTAGGCAATAATGAATCCTCATATAGTGCACCTGATTTTGCTTTTTTTATTATTGTAAATGATGACAACAATATACTTGCCGTTCTTCAAGCACAATATAGAGTAAAAGAAACAACAGAAGTTGAAGTTGATAATGCAGGGAAATCCTTACAAGAAAAAATTAAATTCAATAAATCATATGAAACAATTAGTGCACAAGAGCAACCATTACCTGTATGGGATGTAAATTCTATTATGAATAAGTTGGAAGAAAAATACCCTAAATTTGTAGAAGAAGGAAAAATGTTAGATGGCACAGAAGATGTTGTAGTGGAAGATGAAAAGGAAGTTGTAGAAAATAAGAAAAAAAATGATGTTATTATAGACTTTGACAACCCACAAGAGCCTTTAGTTGAGGTTGAAGATGAAAAAACAATATTATTAAAAGAACTTAATGAAGAATTATTGTTCTTACAAGAATTAGAACAAGATGATATTATAGAACAAGAAATAAAAGAACTTAAAGAAAAAATAGAAGCATTAAAATAAAACAAATGGAAGAATTTAAAGGAAAATCAAATCAAGAGTTAAAGGAAGAGTTAAACAACTTAAACGAAATGCAAGAATTTCTAAAAGATGAAATTGATGATGAGGATATGAAAAAGGAATATGATGATAATCAAGAAAAAATTGACTATTTGACAAAAGTCGTTTCTGATGAGCCAATATCTGTACCTGAACCTTCATCAGAATCACAAATGGATGAAACTATTTTGGTTGCTGAAACAGAAATGGGGAAACCTAAAGATATTAAAGTTCCCGAAATACCAAAAGATTTATTTTTTGCAGATGGTGGGATGACCAAAAAATATTTTGTTCCAAGATATGTGAAAGATAAAATATCACCTAACTTTTTAAATGTATATATTGATTATCCTACACCATCAGGAGTGCAAGTAGCATATGGTAAAGAAACAATGTCGGGTCAGCAAAGAAGATTAGGTTCTGAAAAAGCTATGAATATCGCTAAAGAAATTGTAAAAGATATTAAAGAGAAGCATAGACATAATTTAGAGGACATAGATTATTTTGATAACGAAAGAGGTAAGGTTACTATATTTGCCGTATCAGATGACTTTGAAGATACTAACTTTGCGTTAGGTGGTTATTTAACATCAGCAGGTATTGGTGCTTATTATGGTGCTAAAAACCCTAAATCAGTTAAAAAAGTTACAGACCCAATAGATAAAGCAATATCTCAAATAGGAAAAAACTTAACAGATAAAAAATTTGCAAAAGGTGGTAAAGTTGGTAGATATACAAGTGATGATATGCCAAAGTTTTTAGAAAACATTTTTGGTAAAGAATATATAGATAATGTTTTAATACAAAAAGACCAAATGGATATAAATTTCAAAGATGATGGTTTTTTTGTTGGAAATAGAGATATTAAAGCAGTAGAAAAGAAAGGTTGGACTTTTGATAGTTTAAGCACCTATGGAACAAGTGGAATATCGTTATTATTTACAAGAAAAAGTTATGCAAAAGGTGGGGCACTCTCTAAAGAGTTTAAGTTTGATAAGAATTTTGTAATTTATGTTCCATCAACAACTGATGTAGGAAATAAAATATCTAAAAAAGAATTAGATAAAAGAGTAGGTGAAGTAGAGAAATATGTTGCTAATGAGTTTGGTGGTTATACAGAAACAGATACCGATGGTGGTTATAAATCAACATCAGGAGAGATAATAGAAGAAGATATAGTTAAGGTATCAGTATTTGCTAACAATAAAGATTGGAAAGAGAATGAAAGCAAAGTGGTTTCTAAAGTAAAAGAATGGGCTACTAAATGGGGACAAGAAGCCATAGGATTTGAATACGAGGGAGATTTATATTATATAGATGAAGAAGGGAAATTTGCAAAAGGTGGTATGACAGAAAAAGACAAGTTAGATGAAGCCATAAAACATTTTGAAGATAAAATAAAAAAACAAGGAAGAATAACTAATGCAAGAGATGAAGAACAATTATCAAGATTAAAAGAGTTAAGAAAATCATTTGCAGAAGGTGGAGAGGTTGAGAGTTCAAGTGAATTATATGATACATATTTTGAAAAATACCCTTACGCAACCGAATTAGTTGCATATTATATATATGATTACAAAGATGATAATGATATATACAATATGGAAATAGGTAAATATGGTAAGCCAATAGATATAACTCCATATTCAGAACTTATGCTTGATTATGAAAATACTTGGAAAGATAAAATGCCTGAATTAGATGAGCAAGTCAAAGAGTTAATTGATAATGAAAGTATGGAAACAGGAATGTTTGCAAAAGGTGGTAAATTAAAAGGTAAAAAAATTATCAACTTTTATTATGATGTATATAATAACCCAAATAGATATGAAGATAGAGATAATAGTAAGTTAGATGGAGAATATAAAAAAGCATTTGAACTTGCTATGGCTAATGTAAAGAAAGATAAAAAAGAGGGAACATACGAATTTAACAAACCTTATGCAAAAGGTGGCGAAATTGGAGATAATGTTATAGTAGAAACTGATACTAAAAGTTTATGGAGAGGAAAGAAGTTAAAAGGAGAAATCGTGAGTTTAAGTCCTTTCAAAATAAGAACAGGACCTACATCAACATCAGTAATTCCTGATAAACTTATAAAAAGTGTTAAATCTTATGCAAAAGGTGGCGAAGTTATAACAGATAGTTTTGGAGATAAATATGAATTAAGAGAAGATGAAGAAATAAATATCAATGACTATGTTTATTTTGGAGATAC
>MDTC01208327.1_pt1 | contig 27521 bp, 26 predicted proteins | sample 811181 | NCBI WGS metagenome assembly MDTC01 (sample SAMN05326644, study PRJNA326480) | marine metagenome | isolation source: seawater | place: Pacific Ocean: North | collected 2011 | reverse complement strand
GTTGGACCTGCATCACCTTGTGGACCTACATCTCCCTGTGGACCTGTTGGACCTACATCACCTTGTGGACCTGTTGGACCTATATCACCTTGAGGACCTATTGGACCTGCATCACCCTGTGGACCTGTTGGACCTACATCTCCTTGTGGGCCTGTTGGACCTGCATCTCCTTGAGGACCTGTTGGACCTGCATCTCCTTGAGGACCTGTTGGACCTGCATCACCTTGAGGACCTGTTGGACCTATATCACCTTGAGGACCTGCCGGACCTACATCACCTTGAGGACCTGTTGGACCTACATCACCCTGTGGACCTGTTGGACCTACATCACCTTGAGGACCTGTTGGACCTGCATCACCTTGTGGGCCTGTTGGACCTACATCACCTTGTGGACCTGCCGGACCTGCAGCTCCTTGAGGACCTGCATCACCTTGTGGACCTGTTGGACCTACATCACCTTGTGGACCTACCGGACCTGCATCACCCTGTGGACCTGCCGGACCTGCATCTCCCTGTGGACCTGTTGGACCTATATCACCTTGAGGACCTATTGGACCTAAATCACCTTGTGGGCCTGTTGGACCCACATCACCTTGTGGACCTGCCGGGCCTACATCACCCTGTGGACCTGTTGGACCCGCTGGACCAGTTGCGCCATCTGGCCCTATAACATGACCTGCATTGATTACTGTTCCATCTGTCAAGGTTACTATCAAATCTCCTACCCCATTAACCACCGCATCTTGAACATGCACACCATCATCGCCAGGAGGACCCATTTCACCCTGCGTAAAATCACATAACGAAAACCATTGATTTTCAATAGATCTATAAAAAACAAAACAGGAAGAATCAGTATCAAAAACCATTAATGAATTTGAGGGATTTAGAATAGCTAAACGTTCATCAGAAGTCATTCTTGGAATCAGAAGACCTTTGGAAGTGGAAAAAATATCAAGTACACTTGATGGATCAGGTGTATTTGAAACATCAGAAATACCAACGTTTTCTTGTGCAAAACCAAAAAAAGAAATTTGAAAAAATAAGAGACCGTAGAGCCACTTTGGGGTAATAAAACACCATTTGGAGAAATTCATAAACACTTTACTTTAAAGTTAGAAACTAAACACAATGAAAATACATCACCACGCCAAAATCAAAATATTTAATTTCGTAACACAACAATCACAAATTTAAGACGAAACCCGACAACTTATAGTTGCCTTAAATTTTAAACTTTTATAAGCGTTATTTAAGAGCCAAACAACATCAGATAGGCCTTTAAAAATGGATCTAACTTACCGTTCAATACAGCCTCTGTATCTACTGTCTCAACTGACGTACGAACATCTTTAACCAATTTATATGGATGCAATACATAATTCCTAATCTGAGAACCCCACTCGATTTTTTTCTTTTCAGACTCGATCGCATTTTGCTTCTCCATTCTTGCCCGAAGCTCCAATTCATAAAGTTGTGACTTCAAAAGCTGCATAGCCTTTTCTTTATTTCCCAATTGAGAACGTGATTCTGAATTTTCTATAATAATTCCTGAAGGAGCGTGACGAAGTCGGACCGCGGTTTCAACCTTGTTGACATTTTGACCACCAGCACCACCAGAGCGAAAGGTTTCCCAAGATATATCCGCAGGATTAACCTCTACCTCAATTGAATCCTCTACGAGAGGGTAAACATATACAGATGAAAATGAGGTATGTCTCTTTGCATTGGAATCAAAAGGAGATATTCTGACCAATCGATGGACACCATTTTCGCCTTTTAAATAACCAAACGCAAAATCACCTTGAATTTCTAATGAAACTGTTTTTATTCCAGCGACATCACCTTCTTGATAATTGAGCTCTTTGACATTATAGCCATTATTTTCTGCCCACATAACGTACATTCGCATAAGCATTGAGGTCCAGTCACAAGATTCTGTTCCCCCAGCGCCAGCGGTAACCTGTATGACAGCATTGAGTTTATCTTCCTCCTTTGAAAGCATATTTCTTAACTCTAAATCTTCAATATGGCCTAATAGATTAGCATAAGCCATACTCAATTCATCTTCAGAGGCCATTTCTTCTTTAACAAAGTCAACTAAAACCTCCAAATCACCATATTTTTTTTCAATATCGGCAAAGCCTGAAACCCAAAACTTGAGTTCCCTGATCAATTTCATATGAGCCTCAGCAGTTTTTGGGTCATTCCAAAATTCTGGATCATGTGTCTTTAACTCGTATTCCTGAAGCTGAATATTTTTCTCATCTATTTTCAAGAATTCTCGAATTCCACTAATCCGCCTCAAAAGGTCCTTTAACTGATCTGCTGTCATACTACAAAAATAGTCTTAAAAAATTATTATTGTTTATTCACATTAATAAGAACTTTTAGTCAATTTCATTAAATTTGAGTTCCAAAATTTGAAGAAAATGAACATCCCAAAAGAATTAAAATACACCAAGGACCACGAATGGGTTAGTGTTGATGGAGATATTGCAACAATTGGAGTTACTGATTTTGCTCAAAGTGAACTTGGTGATATTGTATTTGTAGAAATCGAATCAGTTGAAGAAAACCTTGATGCAGAAGAAGTATTTGGTTCTATTGAAGCAGTAAAAACTGTCTCAGATTTATTTATGCCAATATCAGGTGAAGTTCTAGAATTCAATGAAACATTAGAAACGGACCCGGAATTAGTGAATAGCGATCCTTACGGCGAGGGATGGATGATCAAGGTTAAAATTTCAGACAAGTCGGAGCTTGAAAATTTATTATCGGATGAAGCATATTCAAATTTAATTCAGTAAATGGCATATTAATTGTGTCAATTTTATAAATTTGAAACCATGGAACTAAAAAAAAATCCAGAAGTTGATGGTGATAAAATAAAGTCTAGCTTTATGATGATCGCACTGAATTATGTTGCGGGTCTCGCGTTAGCTGCTTTCACCTTCCAATCTGTAAAAATTGAAGACGACCTTTCTGATGCAAAATCGAGACAAGTTAGTCAAGAATTTCAAGCTGAAGAACAAGAGCAGGAGGAGCCACCTCCGGTGGAAGAGCCTCCAGCAGTAGTCATTGAACCACCCATTGTAGAGGAAATTATTGAGGAAGAAAATATAGATGAACCACCACCACCTGATGTAACACCACCTGATCCACCACCAATTGCAGAAGAAGAGGTAATCGCTGTTGTGGAAGAAATCGTAGAATTCCCAGATGTTGAAGCTGCCTTTCCCGGTGGACCGGCGGCTATGATGAAATGGATTAATGATAATGTTGATTATCCCCAAACTTCAATAGAAATGAATGAGCAGGGTCGTGTTTTCCTCTCATTTGTTGTAGAAAAAGATGGTTCCATATCTAACGTTGCCATTGAACGCGGTGTGAGCCCTGACCTAGACAAGGAGGCTAAGCGGGTGGTGAGAAAGATGCCGAAATGGACAGCTGGCGAGTCTGCGGGCAGAAAAGTTCGAGCACGTTGCCGACTCCCGATTAACTTCCAGCTTAACTAGTTCTTTTACGAGTTACCATGACCATTTTGAACGGTCTGAATTCTTTTCAATGCTATTTTGAACGCTGTCCTTCAAATTATGGAAAAAATCAAGGTTAAGATTTTCTTCCAAATCGTCAATTGTAACAACATAATCAGATAGCTCTGACCTACTTGATTTATTGGGAATAAAAAAAGCAATGCCATTCATATTGCGCCCATCAAATTTCAAAATCACTTTATAATAATACTCTGGAACCGATACCTCATTGTGGCCAATAGTATTTAAGTTCATATTCAATTTAGGACCAGTTACAATATATAAACTATCAGATTCGGACACCCATTTCCTGACAAGTGCTTCCAACCGCTTCCATATTCCACGATTAAACGAAGGATATTGAGGACTTATATTGCTGTAATAAAAGGATTCAGATAAAGCCTTTTCAGACCATACCATATCTGCAGCGGGCATTAAATGGCCACGATCGAATCCAGAACCTTTGTAATCCAAATCGTCTGCAGAACGTGAAATGACCAGCGGGTCCGGGCGAAAATCATTTTTTCTTTCAAAGGCTTTAACAACATATGATGGGTATAACTTGTAAAAAATCCATTTTGCTTGTTCATGATTTTCATCATAAACAAAATCATAATAAAGGTGATGTAATACCGATTCTCCTGAATTAATTTTCGGATAAAAAAGCGTATCACCAATTTCCGTTCTTAAAGATGGGGGCTTAATATCTTCAAAAAAGTCCTCAAATGAAAAAGAGATAAGCATTAATAGCCCCGCCAGAAAAATAAAAAATGACGTTATTCTAAATATCGATTTTTGCGTATTTGGCATTTCTTTCTATAAAATCTCTCCTTGGAGGAACCTCATCGCCCATTAACATAGAAAATATCTGGTCGCACTCTGCTCCATTTTCAATTGTAACCTGACGAAGCGTCCTAAACTCTGGATTCATAGTTGTATCCCATAACTGAGTAGCATTCATTTCTCCCAGACCTTTATATCTCTGAATGTTTACCGATGATTCTGCACCTGCGCCTTTCATTTCTTGTATCAACCGATCTCTTTGATTATCGTCCCAGGCATATTTAGATTTTGCTCCTTTTTTAACCTGGTAAAGTGGAGGAGTCGCTATATAAACATATCCATTCTCAATTAATTCTTTCATGTACCTGAACAGAAAGGTCAGGATAAGAGTTTCAATATGTGAACCATCTACGTCTGCATCACACATGATAATAATTTTGTGGTAACGAAGTTTTTCGAGATTCAAAGCCTTTGAATCCTCTTCTGTACCGACACGAACACCAAGTGCAGTGTATATATTTTTAATTTCTTCATTTTCAAAAATCTTGTGCTGCATTGCTTTTTCAACATTGAGGATCTTTCCTCTCAAAGGCATAATTGCTTGAAAATGACGGTCGCGTCCTTGTTTAGCTGTTCCACCCGCTGAATCGCCCTCAACGAAATATATTTCACATGCAGCAGGATCTTTCTCTGAGCAGTCTGCAAGCTTACCCGGTAAACCACTTCCAGACAAGACACTTTTACGTTGCACCATTTCGCGAGCTTTACGAGCAGCGTGTCTGGCTTTTGCAGCAAGAATAACCTTTTCGACAATCATTTTAGCTGCTGATGGATGTTCCTCTAAATAGGCTGAAAGCATTTCGGACACAGACTGGCTAACAGGAGCCGAAACCTCTCTGTTACCAAGTTTAGTTTTTGTTTGTCCCTCGAATTGGGGCTCTTGGACTTTTACAGAAAGCACAGCCGTTAATCCCTCTCGAAAATCATCGCCATCAATTTCAATTTTCTCTTTGGCTAGCATTCCAGACTCTGAAGCGTATTTTTTCAAAGTATTTGTCAATCCCCTTCGAAAACCAGAAAGATGCGTCCCTCCCTCGTATGTATTGATGTTGTTTACATAAGCCTGAATGTTTTCTGTATACGAAGTATTATAAGTCATAGAAACCTCTACAGGAATACCATCTTTTTCTCCTTCGAAATAAATTACATCCGGTATCAAGGATTCTCTATTACGATCTAAAAACTGGGCAAACTCTTTGAGTCCTCCTTCGGAATAATAGCTATTATGAATCAAATCACCATTTTCATCTTTATGTCTATTGTCAGTTAGATCAATTCTGATCCCTTTGTTCAGAAAGGCCAATTCGCGCATTCTTGCTGCAAGTGTGTCATAATTGTATTCACTGACCTCAAAAATATCAGCATCAGGAAGAAATGTGACTTCAGTACCATTTTCTTCCGTTTCACCAATTACCTTAACGTCATATTGAGGTTTTCCACATTTATATTCTTGAACGAATATTTTACCCTCGCGATATACGGTCGCTTTTAAATCAATTGAAAGCGCATTAACACAAGAAACACCAACACCATGTAGACCACCAGAAACCTTGTAGGTGTCCTTATCAAATTTACCACCAGCATGAAGAACAGTCATTACTACCTCTAGGGCAGACTTCTTCTCCTTTGAATGCATAGCTGTTGGGATACCTCGACCATCATCTCGAACTGTAATAGAATTATCTTCATTTATGTAAACCTGGATTGAAGAACAATGCCCAGCAAGTGCTTCGTCAATAGAGTTATCAACAACTTCATATACAAGATGATGTAACCCTTTCACACCTACATCTCCAATATACATTGCAGGTCTTTTTCGTACAGCCTCTAACCCCTCTAGAACCTGAATATTATCTGCTGAATAATTACCTTTTTTATCTTCTTCCATCCCTTACATATGTATTTAATCGAACCCAACAAGGCCCTAACAAAAATAACGATTTAAGTACGGAATTAATAGGTAATTAGCGCTAAAAAGAATGGACTTATCAACAAAATTTCAACGAACTGATTAATTTTCAATCCACGAAATTATTTCTGGATCGTTTGGCGCTGTTCTTGGCGAAATTACTTTGTTTAGAAATCCTTTTTCATCAATCAAATATTTTTGAAAATTCCATTTAACCTCGCTATCCTGAATACCATTGAGAGATTTTTCAGTTAAGAATTTATACACAGAACACTTACTCTTTCCTTTGACGTCAACTTTGGACATAAGCGGGAAAGTTACACCGTAATTTCTTTTACAAAACATTAAAATCTCCTCTTCAGAACCTGGTTCTTGGCCCATGAAGTTATTTGATGGAAAAGCGATGATTTCAAAATTGCTCGATTGATAGGTTTTATACAGTGCCTCTAAGGCTTCATATTGAGGAGTTAATCCACATTTGGAGGCTGTATTTACAACCATCACCTTTTTCCCTTTAAGCTGAGAGAAATCAAAATTATTTCCGTTGATATCGGCAACAGAATATTCATGCAATGATCTTTTATTTTCATTCATAGGTTTTGAACTTGATTCCATACAGAACGCCATTAAAAAAATTCCACCAGCAAGTGTGAAGAATAAACTAAGTCTTTTCATACCGAAATTTAACAATTTAAATATTAAAAAGTTTAAATGGAACATTTTTTGATCTTAAACGAATAACTTAGAAATAATGTCCTTCAAATTACTTCTTTTAGCCTCACTACTCTCTTTGATTATTAAAACTCAAAAGAGTCACGCCCAGCTTAAATTATCAGGTACTTGGAGAGGTGTAGAAATTAAAGACTCATCGGATATTGGGGCTATTTATGAAATAGATTTTAAAATCATAAGCGGCCTTTTGGATGGATTAATTAAAGTCGAAACGAATAATAATGACATATATGTTAAAAAAATAATAGGGACAAAAAAGTATGTTGATCTTAAAATAAAAGAATCATCTACAATTTTTAACTCAAAGGGGCAGTCCAATTCAAATAAAAACTTTGAATTATCTTACAACCTCGAAACGGGATATTTAGAATCTACTTACGATAGTTTAAAAAAATCTAAAATTGTTCTATATCAGGAGGATTTTTTATTCAAATCAAAATCGATCCAATCCCATCATTGGGTAAATGCATTTGTTGAAAATTATCATTCAGGTTTATCTGCTCCTAAAAAGCGCCTAGAGGAACTCCGTGAATTTCGATTCATTCCTATTTATTTTGATGTTGATGAGGCAATTATTCTCGAACAGTATCATGCTCAGCTATTGGAAATTATAAAAATCACGAAAAGTCATTCTGATCTGCGGATTCAAGTTACGGGGCATACAGACTCAGATGGTTCCAAGACATACAACAGATATCTTTCAAAACGCAGAGCCGAAAGCATAATCAAATTTTTCATCAAAAGAGGATTAAGGCGCGACAGAATTGTGATCGACTTTAAAGGAGAAAATGAGCCTGCGGAAACAAACCGAACAAGTGAAGGGAAAAGTAAAAACCGACGTGTCGATTTTAAGTTTATTTAATTTAGATTACTTAACTTTTCTTCCAATAAGGAAATCTTTAATAGTGTATCTGATTGTTTTTTCTTTTCATTTTCCACGACTTTCTTTGGTGCAGATTTAACAAATCTTTCATTACCCAGCTTTTTCTGAACACTAATCAAAAATCCTTTAGCATACTCAAGCTCCTGTTCTAATTTTTTTCTTTCAGTCTCAACATCTACAGAATCTCCAAATGGGACATAAAATTGAATTCCCCCAACAATAAAGCCATTTGAATTGCCAATTTTCTCATTTGTAGCTTCAAAAAGAGAAAGATTACCCATTTTTCTAATCAGAGAGATAAAGTCTGCATTACCTTTATACTTTCCAGAATAGAAAAGCTCCAACTTAATTTTAGCACCTATACTTTGTTGCTTTCTGATATTTCTAATATTTGTTACAATTTCAGCTGCGCTATTAAATGAACTTAATAAGCCATCATCATAACCAATAAATTCGGGCCAATCAGAAATAACAAGGTCTTCATTTTTAGAAGAAAGTTGATGCCAAAGTTCCTCTGTAACAAAAGGCATGAATGGATGTAGAATCTTTAAAACATTGTCAAAAAGCGAAATAGACTGTTCAAATGTTTTGCGATCAATAGGTTGCTGATATCCCGGTTTAATAATTTCTAAAAACCACGAGCAAAAATCATCCCAAACTAACTTGTAACTTACCATAAGTGCCTCTGAAATTTTATAATTATCGTAGAGCTGGTTCAGATCCAAAAGTGTTTGCTGAAATTTGTTCTCGAACCACTTAATGGCAATCGCAGAAGATGTTGGTTGCTCTATATCTATAACTTCCCAGCTAGAAATTAAGCGATAAGCGTTCCATATTTTATTTGAAAAATTTCGACCTTGTTCACATTGACTAGTATCAAATGGCAAATCATTACCGGCAGGTGAGCTAATGAGTACACCAACACGAACACCGTCAGCACCAAATTTATGAATGAGGTCAATAGGATCGGGAGAATTCCCAAGTGACTTGGACATTTTTCGACCTAATTTATCCCTAACGATACCTGTAAAATAAACATTTTTAAACGGTAGCTCATCCAAATATTCATATCCTGCCATAATCATTCTTGCCACCCAGAAAAACATAATTTCCGGCGCTGTAACTAGATCATTCGTAGGATAATAATAATTGATTTCCTCATTATTAGGCTTTGTTAATCCATCAAATACAGAAATCGGCCATAACCAACTTGAAAACCATGTGTCTAGAACATCCTCGTCTTGACTCAAATCAGCTAATGACAATTCCTTGCCTGTTTTTTTAGAGGCGAGGGACAAGGCTTCCTCTGCTGATTTCGCAACCACAAAATCATTGGTGCCTTTTCCATAGTAAAAAGCAGGTATTCTATGACCCCACCAAAGTTGTCGCGAGATACACCAATCTTTGATGTTCTCCATCCAATGCCTGTAGGTGTTTTTAAATTTACTTGGATGAAACTGAATCTTTCCATTCATTACATTTTCCATGGCTGGCTCCGAAAGCTCCCTCATGTTAACAAACCACTGCATCGATAACTTAGGTTCGATAATGGCATTTGTCCGCTCAGAATAACCTACCTTGTTTTGATGGTCTTCAACTTTAATAAGATATCCTTTATCGTTAAGCTCCTTTTCAATTTGTTTACGAACTTCAAATCGATCAAGCCCTTCATAATGTTTTCCGTAGGCATTTAGAGTGCCATTGTCATTGAAAACATTAATACTATCTAGATTATGCTTCACACCTATCTCGTAATCATTGATGTCATGTGCAGGCGTTATTTTCAGACAACCCGTACCAAACTCTATGTCAACATACTCGTCTGTTACAACTGGTATTTCGCGATCTATTAAAGGAACCTGAATATATTTTCCATGTAAGAATTTGTAACGCTCATCATTCGGATTTACACATATAGCCGTATCGCCAAAAATAGTTTCAGGTCTCGTTGTGGCTACATTCAACCATTCATCTGGAGAACCCACAACTTTGTAGCGCATATAAAAAAGCTTAGAATTCACCTCCTTGTGTAAAACCTCTTCATCAGAAACGGCTGTGAGCGCATCAGGATCCCAATTTACCATTCGTACACCTCTGTAAATCTTACCCTTGTTAAATAAATCTATGAAAACATCGATCACAGATTCCGAGTAGCCCGAATCCATCGTAAAATGCGTCCTGTTCCAATCACATGACGCTCCTAATTTTTTGAGCTGTTCCAATATAATTCCACCATGCTTATCCTTCCATTCAAATGCATGGTTTAAAAATTCATCTCTTGATAGATCTGATTTTTTTAAACCATCTGCTTTTAACTTCTGAACAACTTTAGCTTCAGTTGCAATGGAGGCATGATCTGTCCCAGGCACCCAGCAGGCATTTTTACCCTGCATTCTGGCCCGTCTAATCAAAACATCTTGAATTGTATTATTCAGCATATGTCCCATATGCAAAACCCCGGTGACATTCGGTGGCGGAATTACAACGGTAAAAGGTTCCTTCTCATTTGGGACAGAGTTGAAATAGCCTTTTTCCAACCAATGCGCATACCATTTTTCTTCTGCGGTTTTGGGATCATATGTCTTTGCAATGCTCATGGGGGAATTTTAAATGCAAATGTATAAAAACGTCATGATTTAGCTATCTATTCACGATATTTACATTGATAAAATCATAGATTAATTCACGAACACAAATGAAGTTTTCCATAAGATATTGATCTATCCCATCAATCGGGACTCACCTACACTCAGAAATCCCCTCCTCGACTTGAGGATTTAGATTCTCTTTAAAAGTTGTTTTCATAATAAACCAGTCAGTTGTGTTAAGTAGGCTATCAGAACCTAAAGAATATACGTGGTGTGTCTGCTGGAAAAAATCTATAATATAGATTTGGCCGGACAATCCACATTTTTCCTTTACTTCTCGTAATACAGCATTTTCAATTGTTTCATTCTTTTCAATATGCCCCTTTGGTAAATCCCAAAATCCATTTCTGAAAATTAACAAAAGCTCTTTCTTTTAAATTAATAGGCCTCCTGCGGCCTTTAAACGCTGGAAATTTGAAAATAATTCGTTTAACCTTATTCCTGGTTCTTCGACAGCAACCTTAATTTTATCTTTTCCAACAAAGGCAGAAAATTCAGCAAAATCAGAAAAAGAGTGTGGCTCTTTCTGCGAAATATTTTTTTTCTCGTAACACAAATTAAAATACCCCCTTGTTCAGTAAAACTTTATACTTTTGCTTCATGATGAATCACAAAGATAGAGCCTTAAATATTGCCGAACTATTGCTTCAAGTGAAAGCTGTGAAATTGCAGCCGGAAGAACCTTTTACATGGGCATCAGGATGGAAGTCTCCTATCTACTGTGACAACCGAATTACCCTGTCACATCCATCTGTAAGAACGCACATCCAGCAAAGCCTCGTTGCGCTAATCGGAGAAAAATTTGATCAACCCGATTTGATTGTGGGTGTTGCCACAGGAGCTATTGCAATAGGTGCTTTAGTTGCACAAGAAATGGGCTTGCCATTCGTGTACGTTAGAAGTGCGGCAAAAGGACACGGAAGAAAAAATCTAATCGAAGGCTTCTATGAAAAAGGACAGCGAGCTATCGTTGTAGAAGACCTTATATCAACTGGAGGAAGCAGCTTGAAAGCAGTCGAATCCCTTAGAGATTCTGGCATTGAAGTAATTGGTCTAGCGGCAATCTTCACCTATGGATTTGCGGAATCCCAGGAGAGCTTTAAGGATGCGAAATGTGCTTATTACACATTAACGAATTACACCACTTTATTAGAAAAAGCCGTTGATTCAAAATATATTGAGAGAGATAGCCTTCCTTTGTTAAGAGAATGGAGCCAAGATCCATCGAAATGGCTAAATTAGCAGGATATGATTTTAACTGGAGATAAAATAAGCGTTGAAACAAATCGTTCCAACATCATTGAATTCTTAACAAAGCCAAAAAACCTGGAACATTTACTTCCTATGGATAAAGTGAAAGAGTTTGTTTATGACGAGACGTCGTGTTCGTTTAAGGTGCAGGGCGGATTTATCATTTCCCTTGTCCAAGATGGAAATGTAGAAGATAAAGTATTTCTAAAGTCCGGAGAAAAATCTCCATTTCCTTTCAAGCTAACAATTCATTTGATAGAGCAAGAAAAAGACAAAACTGAAGGGCATATTGAATTTGATGGAGAGGTAAATGCATTCTTAAAAATGATGGTTGAAAAACCCCTACTCAGTCTATTCAATTACATGTCGAATAAACTCAGCAATCACTTTTCATAAAAATACGACCTCTTTCGACTGAAAATAATGCGTTTCCTTTCCTATCTGAACGATTAGGAATCCATGCGTGCTGACTCCCTTTATAGTCCCCTCAAAAACTTCAGAACGGACTTGAAACTGACGTTTTTCTTCTAGTCCAAATAAATTATTTTGATATATGGAATGAAGGTTTTTAGCACGATGTTTAGAAGTGACGAACACCTCCCACTTCTGAAAAAACGAAATGAGTGCAAGCCAAATTGTATCCAAATCAAATTCTTGATTCGTTTCCAGATACATACTCGTAACTTTATTGAGTTGGTCAAATTTAATTTGATTAACATTTAGGCCAAAACCAGCAATTGAATAACAAAGTGCATTTCCCGTTAGCTTATTTTCAATAAGAATTCCGCATATTTTTTTAGAGTTGACCATAATGTCATTAGGCCATTTGATTTGTGCATCAATGCCATAACTATCTAAAAAATCTATAAGTGCAATAGAAACATAGGCATTTATACGAAAGAGGAATTCAGGATCTAGCATTTCAAATTTAAATATAAAGGAGGTCAAAATGTTTTTTGATTTTTGAGACTGCCATTCTGAACCTCGCTGACCTCTGCCATTCGTTTGATTTTCTGCCAAAATTACCGAACCGTGCTCTGCTATGCCATCATGAATAAGTTTGGCAGCAAAATTGTTCGTTGAATCGACACAAGTTAAACGAATCTTTTGGATTCCTATTTTAGAATTGTTTTGTGACATAATAATCAAGGCAAAATTAAAATTAATCAGTTAGATTTGTGATTCTTTAATTATGAGCAAAAAAACATCAAAATCTCCTTCCGAAAGACTGTGTAATGCAATCGTAGAAGGTATGCAAGAAAATAAAGCAAAAGAAATTGTCGTGCTTGATTTGAGGGAATTAGACGGTGCAATAACCGAGTTTTTTGTGATTTGCTCCGGTGATTCAGATACACATGTTGATGGAATCTCAAATTCAATTAACAGATACGTACTAAAAAGCCTGAAGGAAAGGCCTTGGCATATTGAAGGTAAAACAAATAGCCATTGGGTTTTGTTAGACTATGTTAATGTGGTTGGGCATATTTTTTACAAGGAAAAACGGTCCTTTTATGACATTGAAGAATTGTGGTCTGACGCTACAAGAATAAACATACCCTCTTAAAAAAAACAAATGACAAACAAAAAAAATAATTTTTCAATATACTGGATATATGCCATATTAGGTGTTGGCCTCATTGCATTTCAATTGTTCATGGGTAAAGCGGAGCATGCTAACGTAAAGATCCAATCTTTACTAAAAATAGCAGATGAATCCGGTTTACAGAATGTCGTTATTATAAACGAAAAAAGTGTTGAATTTCAATTAAATCCTGAAGGTGTAGATTTTGTCAATAGGAGTGATAATAAAGAGCTAAAGATCATAAGCAAAGCATTAAAAGAGTCAAAAGAAGTTGATAAGACAAAGATTATTTTCGAAATTAAACAGGTTGATCAAACGTATCTTTCTCAGAAACTTGATGAAAAAGGTGTTACCGTAGAGTATGAGGAAAGAATAGACTATTTCGGAACAATCTTAAGTTATTTGCTTCCCTTTGTAATAATCATCGCTATCTGGATTTTTGTCATGCGCAGAATGTCCGGCGGTGGAGGAGGCGGTGGAGGACAAATTTTCAATATTGGGAAATCAAAAGCACGAGTGTATGAAAACGGTAAGGCAACCAATGTGACATTTTCAGATGTTGCTGGACTTGAAGGTGCGAAAGAGGAAATTGTTGAAATTGTTGAGTTCTTAAAAAATCCATCGAAATATACTGAGCTGGGTGCAAAAATACCCAAAGGAGCTCTTCTCGTAGGTCCTCCAGGAACAGGTAAAACGCTTTTGGCAAAAGCTGTAGCCGGAGAAGCTAAAGTTCCGTTTTTTTCTCTCTCTGGATCTGATTTTGTTGAAATGTTTGTGGGGGTTGGTGCATCACGTGTAAGAGACCTATTTAAACAAGCAAAGGAAAAGTCACCTGCTATCATTTTCATAGATGAGATAGATGCGATAGGTAGAGCGAGAGGAAAAAATAATGGATTTAATTCAAATGATGAGCGTGAGAATACACTGAATCAACTACTAACCGAAATGGATGGATTTGGTACCAACTCGGGAGTCATCATATTGGCTGCAACAAACAGAGCAGACGTCTTGGATGGTGCTTTAATGCGTGCTGGTCGTTTTGATCGACAAATATATGTGGACATGCCTGATCTAAATGAGCGCAAAGAGATTTTTGAAGTACACCTTAAGCCTTTGAAGCTTGAGAAGAATTTAGACGTAGACTTTTTATCTAAACAAACACCCGGATTCTCTGGAGCAGATATTGCTAACTTATGTAATGAGGCGGCTCTTATTGCAGCGAGAAATGACAAAAAACAAGTCGAAAAGCAGGACTTTTTAGATGCTGTTGACCGAATTGTTGGTGGACTTGAGAAGAAAAATAAAATCATTACACCGAGCGAGAAAAAAGCAATAGCCTTTCACGAAGCAGGTCACGCCACAGTTTCGTGGTTATTAGAACATGCGCATCCATTGGTGAAGGTTACTATCGTTCCGCGTGGACAGTCTTTAGGAGCGGCTTGGTATCTTCCAGAGGAAAGAAGTATAACAACCACAGAGCAAATCTTAGATGAAATGTGCTCTGCACTTGGAGGAAGGGCTGCAGAAGAGCTCATCTTTGGAAAAATAAGCACAGGGGCTCTCAGTGATTTAGAAAAAGTAACGAAGCAGGCATATGCCATGGTTTCAATTTATGGACTAAATGAAAAAATTGGTAATATCTCTTATTTTGATTCCCGAGGTGCCGATATGTTTACAAAACCATATTCGGATGATCGAGCTAGAGTAATAGATGAGGAAGTGAGTAAAATGATTGAAGTGCAATATGCTCGAGCCTTAGACTTATTAACGCAAAATAAAGATAAGCTTACTGAGCTTGCCAATAAATTGTTGTCCCACGAGGTAATCTTCAAAGAAGACTTAGAAACGATTTTTGGAAAAAGAGAATGGGAAGATGAAAAAAAGGAACCATTGGTCTCTACTGCAAAACCAGAAGAGAAGATTGAACAAATAGAACCCGAGAGTCTTGTTGAACCAATGGACAGTGTGGAAGATCAAACCGAAACAAAGAAAGAAACACTCAAACGTCCTGATTTAGTGGAAGATCAAACCGAAACAAAGAAAGAAACACTCAAACGTCCTGATTTACTTGATGCAAGCGATGAGATGAATGAAGAAGATTTGAATGACTAAACGAAGAATTATATCCACTAAGGATCGTACTTATTTTCAGCTGTGCCAGTCCATATTATCCATGAACGATATTCCATTTCAAATTTCAAGTACTGTGGATTCGATGTTTAATGATTTTGGTACTTTTGAAATTTATGTTCAAGAAGATAATAAGGACAGAGCAATTGACGTATTAAACAATTATGAAGACGCTTCTGACGCGTAGTGCTTCCGGACTATTTTTTGTAGCCATCGTGGTTCTTAGTTTGATGCTAGAACCAATTTACTTTTTGGTTTTCTCCTCTATTGTTGTCGGTATTGGTTTATTTGAATTCCATAGACTATTTTCAATCCCTAGGCAGTTTGAACATCCCTGGTCAGTCACTGTTTTTTTTGGGTTACTCGTATTTTTTAGCTCTGTTATTCCTTACTATTTAATGTATCCCTTCAGCTTTAATCTTATTTGGCTTATACCCCTAGTAATTATATTGTACGGGGCTTTACAGTTGTTTTTATTCAAAGAAAAAGCGAAAAGCTTCTTTGTATTTATAGCTGGACTTGTTTATATCGTTACCCCCTTTTATTTAGGCTTTAAGATTCACGTAAAAGACACTGGTACGATTCCTATAATTTTTGGGGTTTTTTTGTTGGTTTGGACAAATGATACTTTCGCATATTTATCAGGAAATATTTTTGGTAAGCATAAACTATATGAAAAGGTATCTCCCAATAAAACATGGGAAGGTTTTGCAGGTGGATTTGCTTTTGCCATCCTTATGGGGTTTATTCTAGATCACTATATTTATGTTGATGCAGGTTATACTACTTATTTTTGGTCAAAGGCTGCAGTTTTTATTGCTCCAGTAGCAGTTGCGGGAGATCTTTTTCAGTCTGCACTGAAACGAAAAATGAATGTCAAAGATACTGGCACTATCATGCCTGGTCATGGAGGGATTTTGGACCGATTTGATGCTATGCTTTTTGCACTACCTGTTTTTTACGTTTTACTTTATTTTGAAGTAATATAATATCTTACACTATGACTTTTCACAGAGAAGGAACAACCATCATACTCACGAGTTTTGCAATGTGCATTGTTCTAGGCATATTAAATGGACTATATCTTTTCCCAATTTCCGATATTATTGGTTCATTTAATTTCATAGTATTATCGGGAATGCTTGTTTTAGTTATCCAATTCTTTCGCATACCGAAAAGGGAAAATACGTATCAAGAGAATGAAATTACTTGCCCCGCAGATGGAAAGGTAGTTGTTATCGAGGAAACAACAGAAACTGAGTACTTTAAGGATAAAAGAATACAGGTTTCGATTTTCATGTCACCATTAAACGTACATGCCAATTACTATCCAATAAAAGGAACTTTACCCTTTGTAAAATACCATCCCGGTAAATTTTTAGTTGCCTGGCACCCGAAGAGTAGCACAGATAATGAGCGGACTACTATTGTTGTAAAAAATGAAAATGATAAGGAAATCCTTATTCGGCAGATTGCCGGTGCCGTTGCGAGAAGAATTTGTTACTACGGTCAAGAAAAAGACAATGTAGAACAAGCAGGTGAATTAGGTTTTATAAAATTTGGTTCGCGTGTAGATTTATTCTTGCCCTTAGATACAAAAATAGACATAGAGTTAGGACAAAAGGTTCAAGCGAAGCTTACCCGTATTGGATTTCTTTCCTGAAATTTAATATATTAGAGGTCTAAACTATTAATAATGAAAAAACTATTTTTTACCTTGACGCTAGTGTTGTTTGTTGGCGCTTTTAGTAATCCAACATTTGCGTCAAGTTCTGACACAACAATTGAGCTCAAAAAAGACGAAAAAAAGAAAAAGAAAAAGAAAAAAAGAGGGAAAAAGAAATCCTCTTGTTCAACAGTGAAAGCAACATGTGGCTCATCACAAGAGAAAAAATCGTGTTGTGCAAAAGGTAAAAATTAAGCCTTTAAACAGAATTGTAAAAGCGTCTTTTAAGACGCTTTTTTATGCTAAGAAAAAATAACAATACCCCCACAAGGTAAGTACAGCGATTATATTTAAAAAGAATCCAATCGAAGCCATTTGCCCTATAGTTACTTTTCCAGATGAAAATACGATTGCGTTGGGTGGAGTGCTCACAGGCATCATAAATGCACAGCTCGCTGCCAAAGTTAAAGGTACGGTCAACTGAAAGACACCATAACCCATCTGAATCGCCAAAACAGCAACCAGGGGTACAAGAACAGATACCAATGCCAAATTCGACATCAGTTCTGTAGCAAATAAAGATACTACGATAACGACTAATAATATAAAAACTAAACTCCATTGATTCAAAAACTCGCTGTTGGCAGCTAAATATTGCAGAACGTTGCTTTTCTCAAGTGATAAGGCCAAAGCGATTCCACCTCCAAAAAGAACCAAAATACCCCAAGGAATTCGAGCTGTATCGTGCCATTTAAGGAGAGATTCATTCTGATCTGAAGGAATTAAAAATAATAAAAATGCACCTAGAATTGCAATGGTGGCATCCTTAATTTCTATCTGAACCCAGTCAACAATATTTGAACGAAAAATCCATAGAAATACGACACAAGCAAAAAGCAGCGACACTCTTTTTTGAGGCTTGGTCCAATTGGACTGAAGAATTTCATTTTTAACCATCACAGATCTTTCTTTACCCAACAAATACTGAAAAAACAGAGTGAAAAACAAAAATAAAATTAAACTAGCAGGTCCGCCTATGCACATCCATTCCACAAAGGTTATATGTAAATCGTAAGTAGCAGATAAGGTTGCAGCCATCTGCGTGTTGGGAGGAGAACCTACCAAAGTTGCCATTCCGCCTATACTCGACGCGTATGCGACAGTTAACATAAGCAGTAAAGGGAAACGATCTTGAACATCAACATCTTTCTTGTCCTGCAGTTGTATTATAGAAAGTGCCATAGGAAGCATCATCAACGTCGTAGCTGTATTTGAAATCCACATACTTAAAATATAGGCACTTATTCCAAACCCAATTAAAACACGTGACTTTGTTGATCCAAAAAGTGCAATGATTCTAGAGGCAATCTGGTGGTGAACTTTCCACTTCTCTAGTGCCAAAGCAAGTATAAAACCACCTAAAAAAAGATAAACGTTATGATTCCCGTATGACTTGGCTAAATCAGTGGAATCTAATAAACCAAGTGGAACAGCTAAAAAAAGAGGTATAAGGGCTGTGGCATATATAGGAACTACCTCAAAAATCCAAAAAACAACCATAACCCCAGCCATTGCGATGGCGTTATATGCCTTTGAATCACCACCTCCACTGACAACAAGTCCAGTGAAAATAAACAGCGCTGAAAATGCAGCTAAAGATTTTTTGTACCTTACAAAAAACACTTCTATTTGTTCAAGGCATTCAATTGTTCCACAAAGTATTTACCTTTCTCACCAACATAGTCAGTAAGCGCTCTAAATTCTTTTTTGGTTTTACTTCTGGATATTTTACCCAAAACCTCATCTTGAAAAGTAGCTGTTTCATCTATTAAAGCCTCAGTTTTCTTTGTTTTAGAATCATCAACCATTTGTAGATAGAAACATTCCTCTACAATATCAAAAACCATCTCGTTAAGGTTTTTCTTAAAAGTTCTTTTATTTGCCATGTTTTGAATTTAAGAACAAAAATAGAGAAGAATAATGGAACAAAACTTATTTTCAAATTTGAATGTATTGAATACATTAATTTTAAATGGCGCAAGGGTGCACAGAACTAAATTGTAGTAATTTTGATTTCTTTATGACAATCAATCACAAATACTCAAGCCTTTTGAAGGTTTCAATGCCCTTAATGGTATCTGGATTTATCCAATCCATTGTTTTATTGACCGATTCTGCATTTCTGAGCAGATATTCAACATATGCCTTTGATGCTGTTGGAAATGCAGGACTTTTGTTTATTACATGCTTCATGATTTTAGTTGGTTTGGGAGATGGAACACAAATTATTTTAGCACGAAGAATTGGCGAAAAAAAAACGGAGCAACTTCCTCATGTTTTCACCACAGCGTTATTGGTTCAATTTATGTTTGCCACAAGCCTATTTTCCACATTATTTTTCATCGCTCCAACATGGTTGATGAATATTTCGCAGCAGGCAGATATCGCCATTCTTCAGGGAGACTTTTTAACCATCCGTTCATTTGCTTTTTTTCCGAGCTGTATCTTTCTCATTATTCAGGCCTATTTCCTAGCTAAGGGTAAAACTTGGCCCGTTCTTTTTTCAGCTATACTTACCGCTTTATCCAATATTGTTCTTGACTATTCTTTGATCTTTGGAAATTTTGGCCTTCCTGAAATGGGTGTCAAAGGAGCTGCGCTTGCAAGTACATCATCTGACCTAATCGGAATGCTTTCAATGGCTATTCTATTCATTATGGATCGAGAATTCAGGTTGTTTAAATTGCACTTATTTAGTCTAAAATCTGTAAAGAACATCCTCAAAATATCAAGCCCGTTAATGCTTCAAGGAAGTATCGCATTAGGAACCTGGACGTTGTTTTTTGTGATGCTTGAGCAAAGAGGAGTATTTGAGCTCACGGTATCTCAAAACATTCGCTCTATTTACTTTTTGGCATTTGTTCCTATTTGGGGTTTCGCAGGCACAACCAAAACCTATGTTTCACAATATTTAGGAAGCGGAAAAGCTAAATTAATTCCTCAACTGCAAAGAAGAATTCAACTATTGACTACTTTTTTTCTACTCGTCACCTTCCATGGTGCAGTTTTATACCCGGAGCTATTGGTTTCATGGATAAACCCGGAGGAGATTTATATCGAAAAAAGTGCAGCGATTTTGCGCTTGATTTCACTATCTATTATTATCTATGGAATCATATCTGTCTATTACCAGACGATTCAGGGCAGTGGAAATACATTCTATTCAATGTGTATTGAATTATCTACCGTATTTATTTACGTCACTGCATGCCATTTATTTATTAATGTTTTCTCTTTTGATATTTATTGGATTTGGACAGTTGAATACATATATTTCGGTGTAATTGGTATAATGAGTATTCTTTACTTAAGAAACTCAAATTGGAAATTGAAATCTATTTAGATTATGAATAAAGGACTTAAAATTATCTTTATGGGTACACCAGAATTTGCACAAGGGATTCTTACGCAAATTATAGAAAGTACACATGAGATTCTTGCTGTCGTAACTGCACCAGACCGACCTGCTGGCCGAGGTCAAAAGCTTAGGCCAAGTGCAGTAAAATCATATTCACTATCCAAAAATTTAGATGTCCTACAACCTGAAAAACTAAGAGATGAGGTTTTCATTGAAATCCTTAAAAAATACAATGCCGATCTTTTTGTTGTGGTTGCTTTTCGTATGCTTCCTGAAGTGGTTTGGTCCATCCCACCCAAAGGCACCATAAATCTTCATGGGTCGTTGCTTCCAGACTATCGAGGGGCCGCTCCTATAAACTGGGCAATTATTAATGGAGAAAAAACATCGGGTGTCACTACTTTCTTTATTAATGAAAAAATTGATACCGGTGATATTATTAAACGGAGTACAGTGGATATTTCTGAAAACATGAATGCTGGACAGCTACATGATCTTTTAATGGTTGATGGAGCCCAACTTGTCATAGATACCCTGGACCAAATTCAATGTGGTGATGTTCAAAAAGTAAAACAAACAGAAACCCAAATCGATAAGCTCAAACAAGCACCAAAAATTTTCAAGGCGGATTGTAAAATCGAATGGACGCAAGACGCAAGTGCGATTCACAATAAAATCAGAGGACTTTCTCCCTACCCTGGAGCTTGGTGTAAAATTGAACATAAAACAAAAGGTTCGGTAGTTCAGTTTAAATTATTTTCTTCAATCTTAACAAATCAAATTCCTGAGCGAGGAGAAAAAAAACTAAAAACATCAGAAAATGGAATCCTGTTTCCTTGTAAGGATCGTTTTTTATTAGTAGACGAGCTTCAAATTGAAGGGAAAAGAAGAATGAAATACAAAGAGTTTCTTGCCGGCAACAAAATTGAGGACTTTGCCCTTATTGTGGAATAATAAATTCTATATCGTGCTCAAAGTTTGCCTTCACCCTTGTTTTTCTAATAAAAGAAAATCGTCTTTCGGGAGGGGTGAATGAGGCTGGATGAAATGGGTCCCATATTCCGTTTTCATTTGTATCTTCTACGATATGAACCGTATAGTTACCAGGAATTAAATTTTCAAATTTAACAGGTTGACTTCCACTCATACTATTTATCAGGGCTATTTCTTTTCCATCCTTCTCAAGCAGAATAAACCAGTGCTTAATATCGGTAATAACGTCTACATTAAGTATGCCCAGACTTTCGGACTCTTTTCTTTGAATGGCTGTTTGAATGGCTGAATTTACAGAACCATTTACACCGACAATTGCTCCTGAATCAATCTCAAACCGAACATTATTACACGCATATCCTTGCGTATTAAAGCTAAGAACATTGTTGTGAATTGAAATGCCTGATTGAACTACCTGATAAGTACTATCTTGAGGTGAAAACAACCTAAACGAACCATTCCTCAAATCAATAGAATTAAGAGGTATATCGAAGCTCATTTCCAAACAGCAATCATTGGGTAATAAGGTGAATTTCTTAACCTCTTTAAGTAAGCTCAATGTGGTCAAATCACTTTTGTTTCGAACCTTCTTACTCAAGGTATCAAATGAAACCTGCAAAAATTCGTAGTAGCTAGGTAAATAGAAATGGATACTATCCGGGTTAAATTCTTTTATGGGCGTTCGAACCATATTCAATCCCTCTATTTCAAGTCCTTCAAAAGAGGACTCATCTGGTATGCGAATAGCTAAGATATAAGGACTTAAAAAAGATGCATTAAATGAACTTTTAGGGACCAATGGTTTTGAAGTGAAAAGTTTCAAAGTATCTTTAAAACTTGCATCGACTTGAATTGAATACTTTTCAGCAAATTGAAACTCATCACTATCTCGAGTCCGGTTTTTATTTTCATCAGCAAATGCCGCATAAAAGTAGGTTCCATCGGCAATTGCCCTGATCTTTGCAATACCTTGATCATCTGTTTTAGAAAAATAAATCGGCTGAGTTTGTTTTAAAGAATCAAATAAACCTACTGTAATTTCAGATTGAATATCATTTGTAAAAGCATCCTTGACCTGAAAGTTTACAACATTTGAATCTAAAAAAGGGCCGGTTGAAAAAACCAGCTGAATTAAGGAGTCATTCCCCTCAGTAAGATCTTTAACTGCACCGTTTAGATATAAAGAATAAGTTGTATTAGGAGATAAATCCTCCCGTAAATCTAATATTAATCTCTTGTTGATCAACTTTGTTTCATAGGCGACATTAGACGGCAACAAAACCAGATTTTCATTCGGATTTTGCAGAACAACAAATTCATCAAACTCGATTTCAATTTGGTTTGTGACCACATTGACAGAACCATCTGAAGGCGTACTTTTCTCAATCCGAGGAGGCGTAATATCCTTTGTTCCACCCGTAATTATTCCAATTTGTGCACAGGATGTCAATAGAAAAAAATAAACTAGTACACCTCCGAAACGAACCATTTAATAATTTTTTCTAACCACAGTTGATCTGTACTATCAAAAGAATTATAACTGATGCTATCGATATCTAGCACCGCGATAACCTCACCCATTTTATCTATAAGTGGAATGACAATCTCACTATTCGAATCACTACTACAAGCAATATGACCAGGAAATTGATGAACATCATGGACGATCAGGGTTTTTTTAAGAGACCAAGCCTTTCCACAAACTCCGCTGTTAAATGCGATTTTTGTGCATGCTACCGTTCCTTGAAAAGGACCTAAAATAAGCTCATTACCTTCTACCAAATAAAAACCCACCCATAGAAAGCTAAAATGACTTTGAACTGCTGCAGTAAAGTTAGACATACTGGAAACAAGGGCATCTTCGCGAGAAATTAAGGTCCGCAGTTCAGCTTCTAATAAAACATACTTTTCCTCTTTGGCTTGATCATTCATAAATACTTACCATAGTCTTTTGATGTTTACAAAATTGAGCTTTTTCATTGGATTTCGCAAAAAGAGTTGCTACTTTCAAATGATAGAAGTAACACCAAAATTTTGTTTTAAAATCATAAAATAAATTATGCCTAAAGAAATATTAGTTCTTGACATTGAGACAACAGGGTTGGAACCACATGAAGATCTCATTCTCGAGCTAGGCATGGTTAAACTAAATCTTGAAACAGGCGAAATAAGCGAGCTATTTGATAAAGTATTTAAGGATCCTAGACTCACTGCCAGGCATAGAGAGGCATGGATCTTTCAAAATGGCTTTATGGAACTTGAGGAGGTCAGAGATGCCCTACCAATCTCGGATTATATGGATGAAATTCAAGAAATCATGAATCAATTTCAAGGTGCAATTACTGCTTGGAATAGAGATTTTGACAGTGCATTTTTGGAATATGCTGGCTTTAATTTGGGTGCAGCTATTGACTGTCCGATGAAAAAAAGTGTTGACTACTTTAAAATCGATGGACCATTCGGATACAAGTGGCCAAAAGCACAAGAAGCCTGGGATATTCTATTTCCCGACAAACCAAAAATAGAGAAACATCGAGGTCTTGATGATTCTAAAATGGAGGCCACTATCATATATGAATTATATAAATTAGGTCAATACAATCCGCTTTAATCATCTATTTCGGCCTTTTGTATGCACCCTTGAATGGTAAAAACGACCAACTGTTAACATATATTTATTGTATTCCGGATATTTCTCTTCTGAAATTGATTCTGAAAAATCCGAGCTCCCTTTAAACAATAAAACAAGCAATAGGCCACCTTTGATGGTCCAATTAATCCAGTAACCTGTTGCAGTGACAGAAAAAAAATAAAATACAATCCATATCGCTTGCTCAGCCATATAATTTGGATGGCGCATATAAGCCCATAGCCCTGTATGCTCGAAACCAACTTGATAAAAAGGCTCTATTTTGCCCTCGAAGATTTGCTTATGCTTTTCAGTCTGATAATCATATTGCTGCTGATCTGCCAAACACTCAATATATGAACCCTAAAATGAATATAGCAATCAAACCATCAAATAAGCCGATCCCTCGGTTAGAACCAGGTAAACGCAGCGCAGGTAACGATGCCAATAGAACAAGCCCCATCTGATATGCAGAAATAAAAATCAAATTGAATAAATTCCATTTCCATTTTTACTCAAATCCAGGCTTCGCAAGCAATATTGACCAACGATAATCCTATTCGCCCGCCCAAAACTTTACAGAATATACACCTCTTCGTGCAAAATTGAAACTCAATCAAACAGCCCATATGGTGACCAATAATAGCCATTAAAGTCAATCTATCGTTATAACCTGAATAATCTGCTAAAATCCACAAATAAGGTATGGGCATTATACTCCATTATCTACCTGACTGTAATTATCCGTTATGGTACTTACTACAAAGCATGAAAAGGATGCTATACCATATACCCACAGCAGTGTTGATAATACCTTGTATTGCAAGGATGACAGTTGTTCATCATAATAAAAACAAACGACAGGAACAGTGACCAAAGTAAAGATCAACAATAATGCTGTTTTCCACATATCTTCATTGAAATAAAAATTAATATTTAAAGATAACATTTCAAATTCAGGAAACTGAGAGTGTATCGAAAAGGAAAACTTACGGCGCTCAAATACTCTTAGGGCAATTTTATTTTAGAAAAAAGCAACATATTTGATCGTCGAATCGTTTAATTACCGTGTTTTTTGAGGAAAAATATTTGAAAAGTCAAGGGTGTATTTATAGCGCCAAGTGGTTTGTATTACTTTTCTTGTGTGTTTTTACAATATCTAACCACGCACAGGTCGTTAGCCCCTTCGATATTCGTTTTCAAGCCAACCAAAAGGGCGGCATAGAAATGATTTCTAATGTGGCACTAACCTGTAATGGTTCTAATCCAAACTGTGGTACATTTCAAAATCAATTTCCTCCAAATGGTAACCACAACCAAGATGGTGGTATAACCATGGACTATGTTGACATCGATAACATTGCATCAACTTTTATGTCATCTAGTGATAGCTTAGCGTTACCGTCTTGTAGCGAGATAAGCTGGGCGGGTTTGTATTGGAGTGCTAGAATTCAAGAAAATACAACAGCATACGTAAATAGGGAGAACGTTAAAATAAAGCTGAATGACCTATTTTATCAAAATATTATTGCTGATGAAACCATTGATGTACAAAATATAACCGGTAACCCTTCGTTTGGAATGCCAAGTTATTTTTGCTTTAAGGATATTACCCCACTCGTTCAGGCTTCCGGCGGTAATGGTCGTTTTACGGTGGCCAATATCTCATCTAGAACAGGAGATGAAAATTTATTCGCCGCTTGGACAATTGTTGTCGTATACAAAAACGAATTAGAATCGTTGAGGAACCTCACTGTTTTTGATGGTATGGGTTATGTTAGTGGCCAGAATAATCTCGATATTCCCATTTCTGGATTTATTACACCCAACACAGGTCCTGTAAGTTTTGAGCTTGGCGTAACTGGTTATGAGGGAGACAGAGGCATTGAAGGAGATCGATTTCAATTCAATGGAACAGGTACTTTTCTCGATGTTCCAGATCCTTTACGCACATCTTCTGATTTTTTCAACAGCACTATAACCAATGGCGGATTACTCACGCCATACAGAAATCCAGATTACAACAACCTTTTAGGTTTTGACAATGGAATATTTATACCCGACAATTCGGCTTTTACCTATATTGGTAATAGTGCAACTTCAGCTACAATAAGGGTAGTAACTACTCAAGATGCAATACTTACACGAATTATAACCTCTGCAATTGATGTATACCAACCCGATCTAAGAGCAAGTGTAACAATCAATGACCTAAACGGACCGCCTGCCCAACCGGGAGATATTTTAGAATATACCGTTGTCGGTAAAAATATTGGTTCAGATGTTTCACTTGATACCTACATGCAAACAGCCCTTGACATTCGCACGTTGTATGTCCCCAATTCAATAGAATACCTCAATGGACCCTTTACTGGATCAAAAACAGACACCAGTGGTGACGATCAAGCAGAATATGACGCAGCGAATAGAATTGTAAGAACTCGGGTAAATTCAGGAGCAAACGCAATCAATGGAGGTACAATGGTGAATTCTCCTTTAGGTCTTGATAGCGCTGCAATTCGTTTTCAGGTAGAGGTTATTGATGATTGTATTCTTTTACTTTGTGATACGACCTTAGAAAATTTGTCCTTCATATACGGGGATGGTGAGATTGGTGGATATCCGTATGACAATAACGGTGCCTCAGCATCATTCGATGCAAATGGCTGCCCCACACCGACTGATAACATTGTTAATATAAATACACCAAATTGTACGGAGATAGAAATCACGTCGAACAGCATATATTGTGAAGGAGATTCTATTCAACTTATTGTGCCTGTATCTGGTTATGCAACTTATTCTTGGGAGGGACCGAATGATTTTACGTCTACTGAAGCAAATCCAATAATTACAAACTTATCGAGTGCTGATGAAGGAGTCTATACTGTGACTATTGCGCTTAGTGATAGCTCCTGTATATATGATAACATTACTGACACAATTCAAGTTTTATCATTACCCGAGACTATTACTGATTCAATTGTCAATATTTCCTGTAATGGATTTAACAATGGGATAATTGTGGTTAACCCAAGTGGAACAAGTCCTTTTGAATATATCTGGAATGGAATTAGTGGAGATAGCCTTATTTCGGGACTTTCTCCGGGAGAATATACGCTAGAATTAGTAGATTCAAATAACTGCTCAAATACATTTGCATATATAATTTCGGAACCCTCCCTGTTAATTTCTGAGGCGACTGTTACCACTGATTTCAATGGCTATAATGTAAGTTGCTTTTCAGATAGCAATGGACTGGCTGAAGTAAACTTTTCTGGTGGAACAAGTCCCTATGAGG
>MDTC01210827.1_pt1 | contig 27523 bp, 18 predicted proteins | sample 811181 | NCBI WGS metagenome assembly MDTC01 (sample SAMN05326644, study PRJNA326480) | marine metagenome | isolation source: seawater | place: Pacific Ocean: North | collected 2011 | reverse complement strand
TTGAATGTGTGGGCAATTTATCGCTGAACACCCATTGTATTCCTCCATAATGTCTCGAGGGTTAGTAAGAACTCTTACGATTTCATGGAAATGATATGTCGATACAAACGATGAGACGCATTTGCCGGAAAAAAGTTCCCGAAATTTACATGACCCGTGACTTTCATGAGCTAGAGCGAAAAAAGTGCTTTAATTTGATAACGAAGAAGTACTGTGGTATTACCATGGGCAGGGACGAGAAAGCTTCAGAAATGTTCCGAAACCGTCCGATTCGAAATTTCTTCAAACTCGTCCCCATACTCGAATGGTTCTACCCCATTGACCATCGTCGTATGTGGAAAGATGCTTACAATGAAGCTTATCCGAGTGGGAAAACGCTGAAAGAGAGCTACAAAGCGGTATGGGAAGTTAACACTCTAGCAGCGGTTTTGGTGTTGGCCATGAATGCGTCTTTGTTCTTCAATCTGCTGACAGGAGAATCCAAAGACTTCTACTGGTCTTCCACTCCTTACACAAGTTTGGCTTGGTGGACCATGATTGTGGGTGGCGTCATCGTCGTCATTAATTTCGTCCATCTCAACTGTCTTCTCGTGGTTCACGGTGTATATTCGGCGGTGGACGATGATAACTTCCGGGCCATTGTCAGTGCGAGGGGGCCCACTGGCCGCTTGGCAATGATACCCGATTATCTCGTGGTCTGTTCCATGTATGGCATGGCGATGTGGTGGTGCATGCTTCTACTCGTGCATGTCAATAATATTGTAGGTTCAACCATAATAATTGGTTTATTGTTGGCCATCGTGACTTTTTTAGTGTCGTACTCAAGTTATGCGGCTCGTATCATTTACCACAGTGGGGCACACAAACCCGAGAGTATTTTCCAAGAAATCGCAGCTGACAGTCTTCCTCAAACCCATGAAGAATTAGGCGAGGCCATCATGCAGCGAGCGTTGAATGATATGCGGCAGACGATGGAACCGCTTAACATCGGGTCTCAAATCAAAAAAGACCTAGAGAATACCGAAGGATGGACACCCACAGAAAGCGATTAAGGATGAGTCTTTGTAAGATCCATACGAACGATGAGGGAGTTGGACGTTACCCAAGTGTGAGACGAATGTACAGAGGGTTCACCATTCATTTAGAGATGCTTAAGATACAATTTTTACAATGCATTTGCCCTTTGCACGACCAGAAAAAGAGCGATTGACTGCTCCCTTCCAACCATCTTCTGTATCTTCCGAATGGAAGTCCCAAACACCGTCGAGCACGGGCTTAATCACGCCACTTTCCAGGTGGTTGGCAAGCGTTGATAGATCTTCATGACTCGGGGAAAGGAAAAGGTAGTTCCAATATGCGTTCATATCTTGTGCCGCTTTATACTCTCTTCGCTTTTCCTTTCGCTTCATAAAGAGTTTAAGAATCCATGCTGAACCACCGATTCGGCGTATTTCTTCGAGAGTTGGCATTCCCGCAATTGTTACAATTTGTCCGCCTTTCTTGACAATCTTCGTCATTTGGAGACTTTCCGCAGTAGTGTCGAAACACACGTCAAATTTTTCTGCACTATTATCTCCATAAACGTCTTCGAACTTATTGTTTTTGTAATCTAAAACCACATCTGCTCCGATGCTCTTACACAATTTTTCTTTCTCACCATTGGATGCTGTAGTGACAACTAGGCCGGCCTTGAATACATGCTTTGCTAATTGAATTGCCATTGTTCCAACACCCCCTGCACCACCCGAAATGAATATCGAACCGCCTTCTTTGAGGCCAGATGATTTGAGTACCTGCAGTGCAGTCATACCCACCAATGGAATTGAAGCAGCTTCTTCAAACGTAAGATTCTCAGGTTTAACCACCACATTAGCAGTATCTGCAACACAATACTCAGCCATTGCACCTCTGTACCATGGGGTTTTCTTTCCATCATTTGGGCTTCCAAAAAGACGAGCAAATACGGGTTGGTCTATGGAGAATTTGCCCTCACCATCCGCTTCTTCAACAACACCTGCAACGTCGTAACTAATGACATGAGGAAAAGATGCAACGGGTCGTACCAGTTTCAAGTCGCCCGAAAGCAGAGCTTTGTCGACAGGATTGATGGCCGCTGCGTGAACTTTAATCACAATGTTATGAGATGAATTAAAACCATGAGGATAAGCTACACTTGTTTTCTTCAAAAGATTGGGTTTGCCGTGCTTTGAGAAGCCGATTATATTCATTGTTTTGCCGTCTGGATGTGCCATCATGACCTCGGCTATTTGCATTTGTACATAAGTCAAAAAGTGGCAGAGGTGTTCTTTTGTAACAATGTTGTAACCTGTTTCTTAATAACAGAATGGTACTCGTATTTCTATGTCTCAACTACAATCACAGCGTATGGAGTCTATGTGCGAATCGGCTAGAAGCCATGTGGATAATCTATTGGTTTTGCTTTCAAAGTCAAAAATGCTCAGTATTCTCTACGTCATGAATTGTGATCCGGCTCCAATGCGTTTCTCAGAAATCAAAAGGAGGGTTGACTCTTCTTCAACAACTGTTGCTCGACGATTGGGGGAACTTGAAGCAAACGGGCTAGTTAGCCGTACTGCCTATGCAACAGTGCCTGCAACGGTCGAATATGTGCTAACGAGGGATGCGATATTGCTTCAGCCCAGTCTCGAATCGATGTTTGAATGGGTGCTAAATAGAGCAGATAACAAAGCCTGAATTAAGCATAAGCCAAGTCGACTATATCTAGAGCTTTCACGAAATTCCGTTACGCAAGCAATAGCCGAATGTTAAGGCGTAGTTGCTTGGATTGGATTGCACGTTTGAGTGTGTCATTTGTATCAGATGACATCAAATCTTACCGGGTTGACCTTGGGTGTGTCAGACTTTGCTTCAGCGTTCTGTATTTTGTACAGAACGGTGCAAAGTACTGAGCAAACTACCAGGGGCAGTAACAGTGGTAAAAATACGGTCAGTGATTGCTGTATAAACAGTAACACGATACCTATAGTTCCTACGAAAAATCCAATCGCACTAGCGAGAGGAAGGGCTCCAACATTGTCCATTTGAGTGGGCTGCATGATGATTACATTGCTTCATGGGGTATATGACGCTGTGTATTTCAAATTCCCGGGATAAACAGCCAAAAATTGCGAAAAAAAGCCGTATTGCTCGACATAGCCTTAACTTCCCATCGGAGACAAGACACAAATGGAAAATAATACGATTTACTCACGAATCGGGTCTGAATGGTGGACGAGGGTTCGCCTCGTTTCACCAGGGTCAATGAATAAAGCTCCAAAGATAATCAATGTCTCAAAAATACCGGCTATAAGGAACAGAGTCGGATAATCAAATCGACTGGCAAGTGGTTCAGTCAATTGATAACCGATGATTGAGGATACGTTCATCATTGCCATGTACGCGGTAAATTGTGTTCCTCCTACCTCACTCCATGTGACTCTCATTACCAACGAATAGATATTGATGGTAACCAGGCCCCAAGTAAATGTTCGAATCGACCACATAATCATCATGTAACTTCCATTGCTCCACATTGATTCAGTCATACCCCATAACGATGTGATGACTGCGGTAAACAGCGCGCTGTAAATGATGACCGACTTGCCCCCAAATCGTCGACCAAGTTGGCCTCCTACCAGATAGCCAAGTATGGTGAAAAGCAGGATTATTCCGCCGTTAGTAACGTTGAATTGTTCGACCGTCCAACCTAATTCACGAACGAACAGAAGGGGGAGGATTGGAATTAAGAAAAACGACATGGACATGACCAGACTCAGAACAATTCCAAGTTTGGCAGAGCGTAGTGAGAAAGCAATTTTTAGTTTGGAAAGTATATCCTTGAAATCACGCTGCTCATCACTCAGTTGTTCTCCGCCTTGACCTTCGCTCCACGGGAAACGTTTCTCGCCTGGACGCTCAGTCATGTAGAGAGGTACCAACATTATCATTACGAGAATCGGGATTTGGAGAAGAATGGTTGCTTTGATGCCGAGTGTGCCAATGATGAGGCCTAGACCAGCACCTCCGATAATACCTCCAATCGACTTTGCAGTGAACATGTAACTGTTGACTTTCTCCATCTCATGAGGTTTCAGAACATCCACAGCAAGGGCATCTGTACTCACATCTTGCAGTGAGGTGAATATGTTGTAGACAAAGAACATCCATGCGATGGTCCGGACATTTTCCTCTGGATTTGAAACCAACATCATTGATGCAAGAACAAGAATCATTCCACTTTGTGCGAAAAGAATCCATGGTCTGCGTCGACCCAGTGAAGGAAATTGAAAACGGTCGATAACTGGGCCCCATAGGAATTTCACTGACCAAGGCAGTGTACCTAGGGTCAACATGAGGGCTAATTCTCCTGCGCCAACTCCTTTGTCAGCCAAGAAGGTAAGAAAAGCGATTGTTATGAAGCCCCATGGGATTCCTTGTGCCACGTAAAGAGCGCATAGAGTAAGAACACGAGCTCGATAACTGTCAACAAGGGTGTTTCCATCCGAAGAGGAATTACCAGAAATAGCTTCATCCGATTCATCTTCAAGAACCATCCCTAACTGGAACCTGTCTCGTTGAAGCGTCACAAAACCTACAAATGCGAAAAGTCCGATAAACCAAGGCGAGAACAACAAGGCTGAAAGAGAACCACTCCCTACTGACATAGCTACTGCCTCATCATCGTTTTGTGAATCATTCGGATTAACAGCGGCAGGATCTGAGGCGTTAATGATGGGGAATGTCCCTTCTACATTCAATCCTTCTGAGTTATCAGAATAATACAAACGGAATTTTGAATCACATCCTGCCAGTGCTTTTTGTGGATTCAAGCATTCCAGCGCAGTAGGACCTGGCTTGTTGAATTGTATATTGAGTTGCGGAGTGACACCTTCCTCCCAAAACGTCATGTTTTCGGTAATTTCAATCTGCCACGATATTTGTTCGTCTGAATATGTAGAGAAAGTGAATTCTTGCTGTGCCAAAATTTCGGAATCTTTTCGGAGTGAAACAAGCAGTTCATCTCCACCACTGTTCTCAGAAGATTGAATCATAAAGCCTAGCTGGAGGTTGATTGAACCCTCTGGGTCTAGATACATGTCCTCCAGTAATGGCTGGTCAAGAGAACAAGAGAAATCTATGTTTTCGGTTTCATCAAATTCTCCGTACCCCACATCGGTTGAATCGTCAGAGGAAAAATGTGCCATACAATCGCCATTGGCAAGCGACGAATCACCCCAGAGATACATGGTTGAGTTTTCCGAACTCGGTTGAGTATCGACTGGAGCTTGTGCAAGAACTGAACTTGATGTTATCGAAACAAGCAGGAGTAGCACGAGGGAAATGAGAATTCCTTGCCGTGCCATATTACGACCAGAGGTGCGAACCATTCAAAACTTTTCAACAACCAAGATTCACTGTAGAACCTATTCGGATTCTTGTTCGCTGTTCACCAGTGGTAGTTCCTTTGATGCAAACATTCGTTCCATCCATTTTGGAGACCACCAATTCCACTTGCCCATTAAACGCATTGTTGAAGGCACAATTAGTGCTCGTACAAGTGTTGCATCGATTAAAATCGCTAGAGCAAGACCCAACCCGATTTGCTTCAATATGACCACAGATGACAAACCAAATGCACTGAACACAACCACCATGATGGCTGCTGCACCGGTGATAAGTCCACCTGTCTTTTGCAGTCCGTTGGCCACTGCAAGCGTATTGTCTCCGGTTCTCTCCCACTCTTCGTGGATTCTAGACAACATTAGAACTTCATAATCCATCGACAGACCGAACACAATGCAGAACATAATGACAGGATTTCCTGAGTCGATGGGTTGAGCCGTGAAGTTGAGCAGCGATTCACCGTATCCCCATTGGAATACCCACACGAGCATACCAAATGATGCTGAGATTGACAGGATGTTCATGGCGATTGCCTTTACCGGAATGATTACTGATTTCACCTGCAGGAAGATTAGAAACATAGTGGCTATTAGAATGAAAGCCAGTGCTCTTGGCAAATTATCGGCAATGGCTCGCAAATTGTCAGCGTTGTATGCTGCAAAACCAGCAACCATCAGCCGGTCATTGTCACCACCAAAATCTTCGAGGAAATCATCTCTATTTTCACGAATGGACTCAACCATTTCTCGAGAATCAACGCTGGTTTGTGCTCCGACAAGTTGGAGTGAAATGAGTGTGGCGTTATCTCCGACAAAAGCTGCACGAAGACTCTCACGCGTCATGTTGTCTTCGGGGGAAAGAAATTCACTGGGGGCTGCCCAGAAATCAACAACATCTTGCGCACTCATAGCGGGGTTAGGTAGGCCAACCCCGATTCCTCCCGAGACCCTATCGTCAGCCAGTAGACTACTGATGTAGGCATGCATTGTGCGTAGGTTCTCCTCTGCAAGAGGGTCTTCACCAGCAGTATCGATCACGATGGCAATAGAGTTTGCCGCTTGGTCTGGCCATTGCTCATCGATAAGTTCCATGCCTTGGCGAGATTCGTCGTCAGGTGGCAGAGCCTGCCAGGAAGAAAGTGAAAATTCAGCGTAAAGGAACGGCGCGCCAGCGCCAAGCAACAAAATTAGAACTGGGATTAGCACCGTCCATGGGCGGTCCATAACTCGCTTAGCAATACGTGCCCAAACGCCATCGTCTCTTGCTGACATATCAAGAGCAAACGGAACTTTCCATTTGTTGACATTTGGACCAAGAATGGCCATAACTGCCGGCAGACAAATGGTCGAGTAAACCATTGCTATGAATACAGCAATTGTGCCACCAATGCCCAGTGAGGGTAAACTTGTGTTCGTGAAAAACAACATGCCCATAAGGCCAATGGCTACGGTGATGCCAGAGTAAAATACAGCTTTTCCGGCAGTTGCACTGCTCATTGCAGTGGCGGTTCGAACATCATGGCCTCTGGCGAGTTCTTCTCGGAACCTGTTGACTAAGAACAGCGAATAGTCTATGGAAACGCCAATGCCAATGAGGGAGATGATGTTTGTCGAATACACTGTTACATCCGTGACGTTGGAGAGCCAAATGGTCATCCCTATTGCTGCAGCAACAGTACCTATACCCACTCCAACTGGCAATAATGCAGCAACAATTGAGCCGAAAACGATTCCAAGGATTAAGAGTGAAAGGGGACCTGAAACCAATTCTGCCTTGATGAGGTCCTTCTTGATTCGGTCATCGAATGTCCAGTCAATAGCGATACCATCGGTCATCAGAGCCTCAAATGGTTCGTCGACCGATACAGAATCGTGAAGATCGGTCATGATGCTTTTAGCATCTTTGCGGTTGGTATCAAATCGCACGGTGTTGATGGCATAGTTTCCTTCATCATCTGTTGCAACGACATCTTTACGGTCGACCTGTTCGACATCCCATGAGTATTCTATCGAAATATCGGGATGGTCTTCAAAGTCAGATAACGCTTCGACAACTGCATTGCGCCATTCATCAGTTGAATCGTTAAGAGTTGGGTGATACACCACATAGCGGAAAAATTGACCGGATTCTTGACCTTCATTGTTGAATCGTTCAGAAATTAAATTACCTGCATTGACCGATTCGACATCATCTTCGCCAAAACCTTCAGCCCAATCTGCCCCCAAAGCGGTTAAACTGGTCATAAAAATACACGAGACAAGACCAAGTGCGAACATTGTTTTGCGCCAGTCATGGATGAACAAACCGAGTTTGTAGAAAGCGCGGTGTTCAAGTTGCCTAGGGTCTGTTGCGCCTTCCATGAGCGCCGGGGGTCAACTTTGCTTTATCAATGGATGTTTTGAATGGCTCTCCATCTCCGAAGTCGCCTAGACTGGGCCTCACGCTTGGAGAAGTAAGAATCTGTCTCGAGTCTGAAACATTAGACCGATTGCTTTAGCATCGGAAGTTCACTGATTCGCCATTTGGCGGTGTTTTTCAGCGATAAATGGACATTAAACCTTCCATCATCCTCAGTAGTTTAACCCGATGCTCTCATATATGGATGGTTGGTCGGAGGCTCGTTCACCATGAAGCGAGGCTCACGTGCTTGGAAGAAAACCGGTAACCAACGGTGGAAGTGGCGTAAGAAGAAGTTGCGCCGTCGAAAGCGTGCCCGAAAGCAAGCAAAGTCATGATTCATGGTGTTTCCACACTTAGGGAGTATAGTATAGCTTGGTAGTATCGCGGGCTCCAGTTGCACAGGAATGACGACGAGTGGGTTTGCTGATAGTTGATGACCAACTGGAGCGCCGACCTGTTGCAATCCTGCAGACTGCCCATCTGATGGGCAGTTTCAGAAGAAATCCGCTGGGGGGGGTTCAAATCCCTCTGCTCCCACTCATGTTTGGTATCACGACAGTTTACGACTTCTCACCAAAGGCATATGTTCTTGAATTATGCCTTAGACGAAGGTACGGGATGTCCATGCGCCGACCACTTGCTTTGCTTCTTTTTGCGATCCTAATGGGTCCTGTAACCGGCTCTTTGACCGTTTCAGATTTCGATGGCCGTACCGCATGGTCGAGTATTGATTCGAACGGCGTTCAATGGATTCATTCAGGCCAAACTTTTGACGTTCCGATTCAAACAATCCCTGAATGGGTCGGTGAGGAAACCCCGTGGTGGGAACGCACCGCACTCGACCTTGACCGCAACGAAATACATGACTCTATAGAATCCCGAGTCGGATTTACTGGAATTGGTCTGGTCTATCAAACCAATGTAAATGACGCTCATCTCGATGCTTTGGAACTCCTCGGCCTCGACGTGGTTGATGTGATTGAATCGGTCAACGGTGTCCTGCTTGGTCAGATTAACACGAGTCTGGCACCAACTCTGGCCGCTCTTGAAGACGTGGTTATGGTTGAAGAATACGGGCGTGTTGTCTTCTACGGCGATGTGCAAACACCTGCAGTGAAAGCCAGTAACTCCAGTTTCTATCCAATGGGGGCTTGGGATCTCGGTGTTTCGGGAGCAGGCGTGAACATTGCCATGGTCGATACTGGAGTCGATAATGAACATCCGGGACTCAGTGAAAAATTTGTTGCTGGCTACGACGCAGTTTGTTATACTCCATCTGACCCAATTTGCATTGCTGCAGGCGGAGGTCTCCGGGAAACTGACGGCACATTTGACCCAGATGATGGTAACCAACACGGAACTGCATGCATGGGTATGGCAGCTGCAACTGGTATTGATGCAAGTGGAGAGCAAACCGAATTTTATGGTTCAGCTCCCGATGCAGCACTCGTCGATGTGCGAATCGGAACCGATGCGGGAGCAGGTCCGTTTGAAAATTATGTTCTTGAACAGGAGTTCTATGAGTCTGCCATGAATGGCATCCAATGGATTATTGACAACAAGGATACCGCTTGGCAAGATGCTGAGGGCACAAACTATGGTATCGATATCATCTCTCTATCATGGGGAATCACGTCTCACGAAGGTGGTGGTTCTGATGGAAACGACATGCACAGTCAAATTCTCAATGTTGCTATGGAGGAGGGAATTGTTGTCAGCGTTGCAGCAGGAAACGATGGTCCATCGAACGATGGTTTGTCGGGGATGGGTTCTTCTGACCTTTCATTGACTGTTGGTGCTACAGATGATAAGAACACTGTTGACCGGCGAGATGACACCGTTGCAGATTACTCTTCTCGAGGCCCTCGCAGGGATAACGGAGACGGAAACCCTCTCAACGAACTCAAGCCTGAAATTTCTGCCCCCGGTACAAACATTGTTCAGGCTGAAGGTTGCGTCACTAGTGGCTTGTGTAACAATTTCCTTGGAGGCGATGCATCTGAAAACGGCTACACCGGACGAGGCTCAGGGACCTCATATGCAACACCAGCAGTTTCTGGAATACTTGCTTTGATGATTGAAGCGAATCCGGAACTCTCGACCGCTGAGATGAAAGAAATCATCAAACTCACTGCAGAACGCCGCGGCGAGCCATCACAACCTGACGTGGATCCGTTTTGGAACCGTGATTTCGGCTGGGGAATGGCTGATGCCTATGAAGCAACGAAATTGGCGATGCATCTCAAAGAACAGAACCTCACTGGATCAGTCGATGTCTCTACCCAAGTTCACATTGTAAATGCCTCTCTTAACCAGAGCAGTGATTTATTTGTGATTGAAGGTATCGCTTGGAGCCAGGCAGATGTTGTTGATTCTGTGCAGTACCGAATCGGAGACGGGGAGTGGATGAGTGCCACCTTTGATGAGGTTGAAGGAGAACTTGCCGTATTGCAAAGTTTCGACTGGACTATTGCCCTAGACCCTGCAGTTCTTGCATACGGAAATCAAACCGTTGAAGTTCGAGGTCTCAATTCACAAGGCGTTCAATCATTACCGGTTTCCGTTGTCGTGATGGGGACAGGTGAAGGGACATCTTCACAAACATCGGGATTATTCTCCAACATTCCGACCTCAGGATACTTCATCATTCTGTGCGTCCTTGTTCTTGGTGCTCTGTGGAATTCTCGAGTAGACCCTCCCTTGGGAGTATGGCCAAACGATGCAGTCGCATCAGTTGAAGCAGTTATTGCTGGTGATACAGAGATGGCTGAAGCCATAGATGGCGTATTGGTTGCAGAATATGGCGATGATAAATGACATGTTCTGCTCGGTTTCGACCTTGAATTGAAAAAGACCTCTTGACTCGGTGATTGTATGCGAACATTCAGTGACAGAGCCTTGGCCATTCAACCTACTGGTGTTCGGAAAATGTTCGACCTTGCTGGTGATGATGTCATTTCCTTTGGCTTGGGTGAGCCTGACTTCCAACCCCCTCCGGTCGCAATCGAAGCCTTTCATCAAGCCATGTTGGATGGTCGAAATAAATACACGACAACTGCAGGCCTTCCTGAGTTGAGACGTAAGATTGCCGAATCTTGGAATTCGTATCAAGACGACATGGATGAGAGGAATGTTTGCATCACCATGTCGGGCACGAATGCGTTACTCAATCTGTTCTTGACACTGGTAAATCCCGGTGACAATGTTTTGTTACCTGAACCGTATTTCCCACTGTACGGGCCTGATGTATCTATTGCAGGTGGTGAAGCGCGATATTATTCCTGTTTATTTGAAAACGAATTTATCCCAAGTGTAGAAGATTTGGAATCTTTGGTCGACGAGCATACTGTAGCCATTCTGTACAACTTCCCGAGTAATCCAACTGGAGGCACTCTAGACGAAGGTCAACGAGACGAATTACTCAACTTTGCTCAGCGTCACAATTTGTGGCTTATTTCAGACGAAGTGTATGACCGAATCGTGTTTGATGGCCCTCATGTCTCTTTTATGGGCACAGAATATGAGCGTGTTCTGCTGGTTAATTCTTTCTCCAAAACGTTCGCAATGACCGGTTGGCGTATGGGTTACATCATTTCTACTAACCTCGAGGCCATGCAACAGGTTATCAAAATGCAATACTACATCACTGCGTGTTCGAACGATGCAATGCAGCATGCAATTTTAGCCGCAATGAATCATGCAAGCGAATATCCAGATCTCTTGGCAAATGAGTTCAAACAACGATGCGATTTAATTGTTGAGCGACTTAATGCGATGCCTGGAGTCGAATGCCACAAGCCAAAGGGAGCAATCTACGTGTTCCCGAGAGTACACGTGCCAAACATGAGTTCGGAAGAAATTGCAATGGAGTTGTTGAAAGACGGAGTTCTCTGTTCGCCTGGAACTGCATTTGGTCCTTCGGGAGAGGGGCATCTTCGTTTTGCGTACACGATTAGCCAACAAGACATCATACGCGGTATGGACAAGGTCGAGAAGACATTGTATCGCCTTCAGTCACAGCAGTGAGGTGTTCAAATGAGCTTCACTGAATCGATTGGCTACTTTACCTTAGGAATCATAATTGCGATTGTTCTGCCGAGATTCCCCGTCTTATTGATGTCTAGAACCAAAGGCTTCAACACCAAATTTCCTCCTCACCCTGAGGCAATACCGTTGTCTCCATATCTTACGCAACGCGTACTGCACATGCGGATGTTTTACTGGATGAGCCTTGTTGTAGTCATTCTTCCATTGGGATTGGGTATCGCATCCATTCGTTGGGGTAACGCTGCATTTGGCTATGGTTTGTGGGTTTCAAGCGGATGGTTTGTGTTGAACAGGTTACAGTATTTTGTCGGTGGTCAGCCCCCACCTTGGACCAATGAAATGGCCGTGAAATTGCAAATCCTGTCCGATGACGCAGAAAAATCCAATCTTTGCTGTAACTGGACTTCTCCATATTGGGGAATAACCGGGGTTTATTGTGCGAATTGCAACAAGGTTCTCTCCAATATGCCTCGCCCCGATTTGGGGCGGAAACGAAGCGATAGGTGGCCATTGGGATTTTTCAGATTACTGTTGAGCGACGGATATCCAATCATGAGTTTTACCGACCAGCTAGACCTTCGTGAAGAGGAGTAGCCGAATCTGTAATTTCGCATTGAAATCGTGACTTTCCCCCACGGTGTAAGGGCAATCTTTGAGATGGTAATGAGTCAGCGATGACTATGGGGAGGTATTCGAGACGAAAGACGCTCATTCCCCGAATATGGTTGACTGTAGTTGCATTTTGTCAAGTCTTTTTAACTCCGCTTGCCGCATTTTCAATCACGTACTTCTTTCAATTTTCAATCGGTGAGTCAGGCGCATCTATTTCTTTCGACAAAGCGATGATGCCATGGATTTTAGCTGCATCCTTGATGTACGGGATGATTGCTCTTTTGTTGGCATTGGTTTTGGGTGGTTTCACGCCGATTCGTGTTGTGGAAAAGGGTGGCTGGCTGAGTTTTCTCGGTTTGAGCAGAGGAGCATTTGATGCGAATTCCCGACGGCATATTCGAAAAAAATATGCTCAGTCTCCACACGGGAAGTTAACCGTTCTTGCTCACGAGAGATGGTTGGACGGTCACTCTATTCTTTCGACACATGGAGGATTAATTCTTCTTGCAGTTCCGTTTCAAGTCATGCTTGCCACGATTCCATTGATGCTGGTGCTTCTTATTCCAGAGGACATCATGCATACGGATCGGCGTTTGGAAATGGCACTGATTGTATACTTGTTTGGACTCATGTCCGTGATGAAATTTTTCCCAACAATTGCTGAAAAGTATATCGGTATTGCTTCATTCACTCGCAAATGGTTAATCTCTATGACAAAGTTATCATGGCTTGCTCCGGTTCTTGTTCTATGGTTGCTGGGTAGAGTGGCAAGCGTGGCGGTTATTGGATGGATGGGCCCTGATCTCAACTTGAGCATAAATCTCGAGAAAGAACTGTTTGAATCATCACTTTCGATTGGAGCAATACCTGAAACCTCATTCCTTGATTTGCTTACTGCTTTAGCAGTTATGCCACTTGCAGCATTTACTACGATGGCAGTATTGGGTGCAGGCTCTTCGGACCCGCCAGAGTGGATGTATGACTTCCAAAAGCCAGTACAAGTTGCTCAACAGGAATTGAGTGAGCCCGGACTTGTTCGAAAAGGCGCAGGTATGGCTGTTTCCGTCGCAGCATCTGCTGCAATTGGCGCTGGAACGGTTCTAGCAAGTAAGACCACATCAGTGGTGCAAGGTGCAGGTGCGATGGTGTCGGGTGCTCCTGTTGCTGGGCAGGCTCCGGCAATTGCAGATTCGGTATCGGATCGTTTGTCTACACTTGACAAAGTAACCCCCGTTGATGATTTCCCTTCGCTTGAATCTCAAAACATGGATTTTCAGGGAATTAGTGATTTGTTTGACCAAGAAGAAGTCGCTGAACGTCTTCTTGAATCAAAGGAATCGTCAGGTACGCCACCTGCATTCAATGAGCCAGTAATCTCAGGACTTCGCAAATCAAAGTAGAATTTTCCACCATTCGTGGTGACCCCTACGGGGTCATAAGAAGGCCATCTCTATATGCCGCGTGAATCTCGGGGGGAGTGTTGGTCTTATGCGTCGTACAATCCCGTTGACCCTAGTCGCCCTAATGTTGCTTCAAACCCTTGCCTTGGGAATGTCTGCTCCTGCCAGTGCAGTGGATGCTCGCGGTGGTTTGAAAGACGATTACTATATTACTCAAATAACGATTGGTAATTCGACTGATCCAGCATCTGTTTGGACCCAATCCAACGGTACGACGGTCGACTATTTGTTCGAGGGGGACTCCGTTGAGTTGAAGATGGAAATTCAGCGAGATGGAAATGATTTCAATACTAAATCTGCTGACGCCATGATACAGATTATACACCCTATCGGATATGTTATGGAAACATTCTCTTGGACATCAAAAGGTATGGTTGGTGGTGAAAAAGACTCCAAAACATTCGTCTGGACCGCAGATACTGCACACTCGATTCTCAATACCACTACGAATGATTTATCGGGAGGAATTATCGTGAGAGCTTCTCTAGACAAAGACTCCACAGGAGACGATAGAAACGATAACGACGTCATGGAAGAGACAGTTCCTGTAGCCATTATGAAGGATGTTTTTGATGGCACAAAATATTCTCAATCTTCGACCTTTTTCCCTGCACGCTATCCGATTGACGGTGGAGATGCAGAAGGTGTGGGTTCTTGGACTGACCTTTCTGGCGGGGCAGTTGGTTCAAAACACTGGGGTAATGCAGATGGTGGAAATTACCCTTCAAATGCCCATGACCGTTTAGTTCATGCATTTGTTTCTACTGACCCCAACGGTGGCTGTGGTTCGAATGCTCAACGTGATGCAGGAATGTCATTTGCCTATCAGACAGTGATTTGCAGAAATATATTCTACGCTTCAAACTACATTTCTTCACAAATTCATATTCAAGCATGGGGTAGTGTTTCAACCGGCGACAGCGTATCGATTGAAATGTGGCGTGGTTCCGGAGGCCAAAGTGTCACGGAATCCATTGTTTACGACATCACCAATTCCAACCCGAGCCAAGCACCAGACCAATGGACTCGGCTGAGTTGGGACCCACAAGTGACCTATTTGGCCACTCAAAACGTCACCAATCAGGACATTTTCCTTGGCGGAAATGCGTATACCATGGGTATGGTTCTGCGAAGTGACAGTAGCGGTGCTACCCAAGGATTCCACGTCGATGATTGGATCCAATTTGGTGTTCGAAAGGTGCAAGAATATACTTTGGATGTTGACTGTAATGCTCCTGAAACTGGTTATTCTGCTCCTCCAAGCGCAATTCTGTCGCTGTATTGTGTTGTCACCAACAACGGATACTCACCTGCCACTATTCGCTCCGACTCCAACATCTCGAACCTCACTTGGATGGACCCAGCCAACCCTATGATTCGTCAAGATGCAATCTATGTTGATGGGGCAGGGAATTCGATTACAGTCCCCGACCACGACACCAGTATCCTCATTCCACCAATTGCAGGTGGTGCATCGATCGAGCTCTGGGTGAATCTTTCTATTCCTGCTGGTGCTGATGTTCAACAACTCAATTGGGAGTTGTGGTTTTCTGACGCTTCGGGACAAAATTCTGGTGAGAAAGCTCGAATCCAGGCTCCCGTGGGAGTTACCGAACAGTACGGCGTTTCACTCACTTCAACCACGAGTATTCAAGCCGATTCATTTGGGCCAGGTGAGTTTGGATTGATACCATTCCGTCTTCAAAACTCTGGCAACAGAGATGCTTCATTCAACCTTGCTGCGACGTTTTCTGAAGACGATTGGAGTGCTTTGGTTGTTGATGAAAACGGCGTAACAGTCCCCAGCCCGGTATATGTGCCCCGTGGCCAAAGTATCAACCTACACCTCAATGTGACCGCAGCAACTCAGGCAAACCCCGGTACGGTTTCATTCAACCTAAGGGCGACCTGTCCGTCATGTGGTGCTTTGTTCGGAAACGATGTACTGGTGCGAAATATTGAGGTTCCGATTTTCCGCCAAGTGACTCTCGAGACAGATAATACCGATATTACGGGACCTGCCAACGGTGTTGAGAAGAAAATCTACATCAGCATCTACAATACTGGGAACGATGAAGAGCAATATGATTTGTCTCTCACCCAGACGATGTGGCAATTGGGAGCCAACCTTGCTGCAAGTCAGACGGCTGTATTGGAAGCTTGGGACGGTTCTTCAATCATTCAACTCAACCTACCTATGCCGCTTGGGCTTGCTTCTCAATTGTACTCCGTTACCGTGACTGCAACAAGTATCGACGACCCTAGTGTAAGCCAATCTCTCACGCTTACTGTCGACATTATCGATACTGCTGCGGTCCGAGTATCCGATGAGGATGCTGACCAGTCTTACATCCCAGGCGACCCTGCACAAACGATGGCTTTCGAGGTGTTCAATGATGGAAACAGCGTTGATCGCTTCACGATGTCGTTTGACCTTGTACCAGGTATGAACGCCGAATACACGAATCTCTTTGACGGTAAAACAATCGAGATTCTTCCTGGGCAAAGTTACAATGTTTCAGTTCGGTTCTCGTTCGATGCCGACGCCCAAGGACAACTTCCCTTAGGAGTGATTGCAACGAGTGTAAACGACCCGAACATAAGCGCAACAGGTTCGGCGATCTATTTGGTCGGTTCTCAAAACTGGCTCAAAATTATTCCAACTGGCCAACTAGTCATCAACGATGCTGAACCAGCAGAGCAGTGGAGTATGACCGTTACCGTTCGAAATCAGTACACTACTGCCCAATCTGTCTCAATGAATCTGGTTGCTGGTGAATCCTCGAATTGGATTCAATCAAAGATTTCGAATGGGGACCGTACTTTCTCCCTCGAAGTTGAAGAAGAGCGAGAGGTCACCGTACTTTTCACAGTCTCAAAAACCACACTCGACAATCTCGCCGAAGACACCCTCTTGACTAACCTCACTCTATGGGCTGAATCCCAAACAGTGAGCGATGCAGCCAGTACTACGCTCCAACTGCAACTCATCAAGACTGGTGCACAAGCTGACGGCGACGGTGCTGGTTCAGATTCTGACAGTATTGATATCGGATCGATTTTAACATGGATTGGATTTATTGCCGTTTTTGTTGCTGGTATCGTAATCATTTTCCGAATTCTTACGGAAGAGGTCGAGGAAGATGAATATGGTGGATGGGGCTCAGAAGGTTACGAAGGTAGCGTTGAAGCGACATACAATTCTGTGGCTGCTGCTCCAACTGTTCCAGTTGCAGGTGCAGCATATGCACCTCCAAAAGCCGTCCCCGAACTTTCTAATGTGCCGGTGGCTATGCCGCCAATTGCTCCAGTTCCCGCTGCCCCATCTCCTGATTTGGGGACTGCAGAAACTGCCCCACCTGTCCCTGCTGCAGGCCTACCTGACGGCTGGACCATGGAGCAATGGAATGTCTACGGGCAGATGTGGCTGGAACAAAATGGCCAGGCATAATCCGATTTAATTCAATGCGTAGGGTTCAAGGCTTACTTGCGCTCGGCAAAGATGTAACGGGGACTCTCATATGTATGGAAACGGACAAGCACCTATCTTCATTTTGAAAGACGGAACGCAGCGCACTCGCGGTCGAACCGCTCAATCAAACAATATTGCCGCTGCAAAGGCAGTCGCTGATGCAGTTCGTTCTACACTCGGTCCCAAAGGTATGGACAAGATGTTGGTTGATTCGATGGGTGATGTAGTAATCACTAACGATGGAGCAACAATTCTCAAAGAAATGGATATTGACCATCCGGCTGCAAAGATGATTATTGAAGTCGCTAAGACTCAAGAACAGCATTGCTATGACGGAACCACCTCTGCAGTCGTTCTTTCTGGTGAACTGCTCAAACGTAGCGAAGACCTCATTGAACAAAACGTCCATCCGACCGTGATTTGTGAAGGTTTCCGACTTGCTGCTGAAAAAGCAGTTGAACTACTCGATGCACACGGTATTTCAACCGAAAATCAAGACTCTGTTTTGATGGAAGTTGCCAAAACTGCATTGACCGGGAAATCTGCTGGTGCAGTCAAGAGTTTCATGGCAGATATTTGCGTTCGGGCTGTAAATTCAGTCGGCATTATCGAATCAGACGAGCGTATTGTTGACCTTTCAGATATTAAAGTCGAAAAGCGGCAAGGCGGCTCCATCAAAGATTCAACTCTTATCGATGGAATCCTGCTGGATAAGGAGCGAGTCCATGCCGGAATGCCCCGTTCAATTTCAGATGCTAAGATTGCGCTCATTAACTCCGCAGTAGAGGTTAAGAAGACCGAAGTTGACGCTAAGATTCAGATTACTGACCCAAACCAACTGGCCCTTTTCCTTGAAGAAGAAGAAAATTATGTTCGAGGTCTTGTAGAAAAAATCCAAGCCTCCGGTGCCACGGTCCTTATCTGTCAGAAAGGAATCGATGAACTTGCACAGCATTACATGTCAAAAGCTGGAATATTTGCAATCCGTAGAGCCAAGAAATCGGACATGGAGGCACTTTCCAAAGCGACAAACGGAAACATAGTCACCAATATTGACGACCTTTCTTCTGATGACCTTGGTCATGCAGCCAAAGTTGAGGAACGTAAGATTGGTGAATCTGATATGACCTTTATCACTGGATGCCCCGAAGCAAAGTCAGTCTCAGTCCTTCTTCGAGGTGGGACAGAGCACGTTGTCGATGAGATCCGTCGAGCGTTTGACGATGCCGTGGGCGTCGTGTCTGTCGCTTGGGAAGATGGTGCAGTACTTACGGGTGGGGGAAGCGTCCTTGCTGCCTTATCGCGTGACTTGCGAACTTTTGCAGAAACTGTAGGCGGACGCGAACAAATGGCCATTGAAGCATTTGCTTCAGCCCTAGAGATTATCCCTCGAACACTTGCAGAGAATGCAGGGCTAGATCCCGTTACCACGCTCATCGAGCTGCGAAAAGCCCATGCTGATGGACAATCGCACTCGGGAATAAATGTCTATGAAGGCGGAGTCGTCGATATGAAAGAGGCGAATGTGGTCGAGCCAATGCGAGTTGTCGAGCAAGCGATTCAGTCTGCAACAGAAACTGCAATTATGATTCTGCGAATTGATGATGTCATATCCTCAAAAGGCGTTCCGATGGACGGCGGCATGGGCGATATGGGCGGCATGGGCGATTTCCAAATGTGATTTGGACCATAATTCTCATCCCATACAACATCTTCTCTCTCTAGGAGAGCAAGCAACCTTCAAAGACCATGGCGTTTTCGTTAGATTAGGTGAGAACATGCCTGAAGTCCCAGACAGGAATTTGACAATTTATTTTGGCTCACAAACAGGTAACGCTGAAGAACTTGCAGGTAAGACTGCTAAGCTCGCTAAAAACTTCAATCTGAATGCGAAGGTCGTTGATCTTGGTGATACAAAACCCGAAGATTTTGGCACCTCGAAAAGAGTCTTCATCATAACCTCGACTTGGGGCGAAGGGGAAATGCCAGACAATTCTGATTCTATTTGGGCAGCAACATGTGAATCCAATCCAAACCTAGCCTCAGTTAATTTCAGTATTTGTGCTATCGGCGATACATCGTACGACGAATTTTGCAAAGCCGGATTAGACTGGGATGAAAAATTCAAGCAGTTAGGAGCAACCCGAGTTCATGACATACAACTCTGCGATGTTGATTACGAGCCTGAGTGGAAAAAATGGGCAGACACAGCTCTTGAGGCTATGTCTGGACTTGATACCGGCACAATCATGGTCGATGCATCCGAAGTTGCTTCATCAAGCGCAGCTCAAGACACGTCAAGTGCACCAGCAATTTCTGGTGCAGCCTCAGAAGAACTCACTGCGCTATTGAGTGGTGAACGTTCACTTGCTATTCTGTTTGGTTCCCAAACCGGAAACGCTGCTGGTTTAGCCGAAAAGACTGCAAAAATGGCAGCCAATTATGGCTTGGTACCTACTGTTTATGACATGGACGGCTTTGATACTGCCACATTACCGAACCACAAGCGAACACTCATCATCACCTCCACCTGGGGCGAGGGTGAGATGCCAGATAATGCAGAATCGCTGTGGCAATCGGTAAATTCTCAGTCGCCATCACTTTCCGGGGTATCGTTCAGCGTTTGTGCAATTGGAGATACCGCATATGATGAATTCTGCAAAGCAGGAACAGATTGGGACGAGAAGTATGAGGCCCTCGGAGGCAGTAGAGTGCATGCAATTCAACTCTGTGACGTTGACTTTGATCTCCCTTGGACCCAATGGGTTGAAGAAGCACTCCCAATGATTGCCTGCGTTGATGAATCCGGTACGCTTCAAGAAGTCCTTCTTGATGAGATGAAACAATACGGTTCCGGCTCTGGCGAAGAGGTTGTATCTGGAGACTATTCGCCAGGTGCAGTAATCCAAGAAGAACTTTCTATCACTCTTTCATTGTTTAGATATTGTCCTGAAGCAGCTGATTCAGGTTGGGATACAATCGCTTGTGCGGTTCCAGGTCACGCCACTGTCGAAGACCTGCTACTTGCCATTCAGCAAGATGTAGATGGAAGTCTGGCATTCCGAAGAGGTACCGGCAACGGTTCGCCAACAAGTGGTATCCGTGTTAATGGCCGGATAGTTCTGGCAGACTTGGTTCAAATTAGCGACCTTGTTCATGAAGGTGGAGTCCTAAAAATCGAACCCCTGCCAGGGTATCCAATCATTCGGGACTTGGTGGTTGACTACACCTCATTTGAAACGACTCGTAATGCTACCAAACCGTGGATGATGGCAGACCCAAGAGATGGGCACACCTTGCTCAACGGTAGTCCAATTGGTACGATGGAGGCAGCAACAGCATCGACGCTCCACGCAATGAGCGATGTTGTTTCTTACCAACTTTTACAATCGATGTCTGACACATTTGCTTATGATTCCGAATACATGGGTCCGGGTATACTCCTGCAACAATGGGCTCGAAACATCGATCCTCGAACCGGCGAGTCTCAACAATCAGAAATTATGAGTTCGATGGGAAGTGAACACGGTGTTTGGGCCGAGGCTGATTTCTCATCTATTGCCCGCTATGGCGCCGATGGCAGAACTGCTTCAAAGTCACTCAACGCTGCTCGTGGAAAACTCCTCAATGCGTCGAATTATGCAGGTCCTCACGGCCGACTTGTCAAGTGGTACGGCCGAAGTGTCAAATGGAGTGGTAATGTCAACGAGACCACTCTCTATCGCCAAGTACTCGGGCCAGTAGGCCTTCTTAGCAATATCTTTGACGGCGTTTCTGCTCGAATGTTCCTCGGATTCACCCGTACAGGAGCACCTCCTTTCCGCAGTCTCCAGGCACTTCTCGTGCCTCCTGCTGGAATCGGTAAGATTCCGAACATGATTAACGGCAAGGTTGCAAACCACCATGAAGTCGTGAGTTTGTTTAATGAAATCGACCAGAGGTTCTGAGGTGATTTAATGGCGGTCAAGATTGCGTATTATCCCGGCAATGCTGCTCGAGCAGCTTCCTCCGAAGTAGAGGATTGTATACAGCCTCTCTGCAAAACCCTCGATATAAAATTGATTGAATTGCCCCGTGCAAGCAGTGATGGTGGCAACATTATCAAACAATCATCTCCTAAACTCCAACATGCTTTGGTTGCTCGAAACCTTGCCCTTGCTGAATTAAAAGGGCTGGACATACTTACAACATGTGCCACAAGTCACGGTATAATGTGCGATACGATTGACGAATTCAAAGTGGATCGTAGTTTTGCAAACCATGTCAACAACATTGTTGCCCGAACATCCGGAATCGAATTTAATGGTGAATCCCAATCACGCCATCTCTTGCATTTCCTTGTTGAAGAAATTGGTCTTGACAAGGTTCGTGATGCTGTGGTCAATCCGCTCCGATTGAACGTTGCAGCATACTATGGTTCAACGATGCAGCGCTCCGGAGCATGTGGCGATGATGATCCCTTTTTACCTTCATACATGGAACAACTCATTACCGCCCTAGGCGGTACGCCGGTCGAATATGAACTCAAATGCCAAAGCGTGGGTGCTCCATCTCTTTTGACCATCAACAAGCCTGTCATGAAGATGACAGCTGCAGTCCTTTCTGACGCCAAATCCAGTGGTGCAGATATTCTTGTTTCTGCGTGTACTATCTCTCATTCGAATCTAGATTCATATCAATCGAAGGCCGGAAAAATCGCTCGTAAAGACACTACGATGCCAGTTCTACACCTTGCGGAGATTGTCGCCTTTGCATTTGGGTACTATCCGGACCGCTTTGCCCAACTTCGAACTCGAGCCCTTGTCATCGGTGGATAATTATCCATGAAGGATTTCAAAAATCCGAACTGCACTAGAGTTTCCTATATGTTCGCATTCAGCCAATTGCTCTATTGAGGCGGCGAAGACTCCAGATATATTTCCGAACGACTCAATCAAAGATTCAGCCTTCTTTATTCCAATACCAGAAATTGCTGATAACATATTTTTACATTCTTGCTGGTGAGATTCAATCCACCTATCGGCGAGTGGAGTGATGCTGTTCTCTTGCATTTCAATCGCTTTGATTTCGGCTAATGCGGCAGATACTGCTCGCTCAATTGCTCGTTCATCTTGATATTCTGGTGATCTAGACATTGCTAGAGATGCCATTCGCTCAATCATGTCATGCTCTCTTTTCGAGGCAGCGAGTATGAAATGAGCAGTTTCTTCCGGGTTTTTGGTCATCATGACAGGTATTCCGAGATCTAGGCTTACATGCGCTAAAGCACCATGCACCGCATTTGGATGAACAAATTGTCCGTGCCCTTCACCAATTTCAACAAGCAGCATTGGTCTGACTGCGGAGGCTACTAGCCGTCGACATTGATTCAATAGTCGACCGTTCGTTAGAGAATTAACGAGGTCCCGAGCAGTTTTTCTCTCGATGAGAATACGTTCAGAGACTCGAATATCGCCATCAGTAAGGCGCTTGAACACGACGGTGGCTCCTAGACTTTTCAGATACGGGCCTAATGTAGAGGATGCCTCGCGATGGTCTAAAACGATGATTGAATCATGGACGACACTTTCCCCCAGTTCGGTTATTGTTGCCGATGCAGCAGCAGCGGCTAAGTTCTCTTTTTGACGATGCGCTTGACCATCCAATACGGGCATCTGTACGATTGAATGACTTTCTTGACTAGGTTTGAGTTGGATATCTTGATTTGAATTTGGTTCAATAAATTGCTCTAGGCCCATCTGATTACTGTGTCTTCTATGGGAAAGGGGTATCTCTGGTACGTCGGTCAAATTTTGCTTATTTTCATCTTGGGGTGACTGTTCCAATGGCGGCGGCATTTCTTGCTTCACTTTCTTTTTCTCATCTGCGATGAATTTTGGAACCGAACAATCACCTTCATCAGTTCGAATTGAAAATGCATCAAACACTTCGTCTGAAGCAGGAGGTCGAATTGCGATGAGTCCACGGTCTCGAATCCTTTTGAGCAGTCTGTACATTTTCTCCTCTCGCTTTTCAGCGGCAGTGATGACATATTCATCACGAGTTCCTTGTGCAATGAGGATGTGAACTGTCCCGTCTTGCTGACGAGCAGTTCGCCCTCTTCGTTGAATCATACGAATTGCGCTTGCAACCGGCTCATACAGAATCACCAATTCTGCAGCAGGTACATCGAGACCTTCCTCGCCAACAGAGGTTGCCACAAGGACATTTATCGAGCCCTTTCGGAATTGTTCAAGTTGTGCTAATTGTTGCTTTTGAGTCATCCCTTTTCGCTTACCTTTGCCTGATTGTCCAATGAATCTATCAGCTTGAACCATTTCTATAGATTGAAGTTCTGAGACTAAGTATTCAACGGTATCTCGGTATTCAGTGAACACAATAATTTTACTTTCGGGATGTTTATGGATTTGAGATTGCACGAGTTCCAAAACCTGTTTTGGTTTGGGGTGAAGCTCATCAATATCCCTTGACGCAGTACGGAAATTATGTACTGCAGGCTTCGCAACAAACCGATTTGTAGTCCTTTCTCCGCTTCTTCCATCCTCTTCGGCTCTGTCAAGAAACGCGACTGCTGCTTTGACGCCTTGTGTATGTAGTAGGTCGAGTAGAATATGCATTCGACGAAGGTCTCCGATACGTCTTGCAGCATTATATCCCCTTCGATCTCTTTGTTGTATTGCCTTACTCGCCCTTATTTGTGCATCATTAATCATCTTACCTGATATGTGCCCAGTTGGAGATAAGAACCCCATATCTTGGAGATGTTTTGCTTCTTGGTCAAAATGGGTGCGAATTGGTTCAATCAAGACCTTGAGTGATTCTGGAAGAGGCAGTCGATGAGGTACAGTATTCATTTCTACTGCATAGGGTTGTAGCATGGAGTCTTCTTTGCGAGATGACTCTAAATAGTCAAAATCGAAGTTTCTAATGACCTCCATGATACTTTTTTCATCGGAACCCGGACTGGCAGTAGCCCCGAGAATCTTTGGCGTAGTGTGACCATCGCAGGCACTTCGATACATGTTTCCCACTCGGGCATAGGCGTGATTCCCGGTTCCATGATGTGCTTCATCCACGATTAGCAAACCAACTTCTGAAAGGTCAATAGTTCCGTTTGATGCGTCATTTCGGACCACTTGTGACGTCGCCATGATGATTCTTGCCTTCTTCCATATCGAAGGGCGAGCATCTGGAGTTGATTCTCCGGTATAGGTCACGATGAGTTCTGGGTCCAGTTGTATCATTTCTCGAGCCATGCGTTGTTGTTGTTCGACAAGTCCGGTGGTGGGGGCTATCAACAGAATTTTCCCTTCGTTTTTATGTAAAGAATCAGCCATTGCCATCCATTCCACCGCAGTTTTTCCAAATCCGGTTGGCATCACCATGAGCGTCGATGCAATCAATGCATTTCGCAGTGTCATCATTTGGTAGGCTCTCGCTTCGACACCGTCCTTGAGAAAGGGATGAACGACGACTGCCATGGTCGTGCTTTCAAGTCGAGGGTTCAAAAGGATAGTGTGGGGTGTGGTTTGAAAGTAAACATGAGTTTTCTCTTTCCTTGCAGAGTTTTGAGAATATGCTCTTCCTGCACCGGAAGGTTTCAAGACCTTCTAGGACACTGTCGTTTCACGATACCTCTCCGCAGTTGGCGACCGAACCACTCATATACGGGAGGTAAGTCGGATGGTTGCTCAAAGGTGAGCAGCCAGACACAATGGGCCATCCCCCGAGGACCCCACCTGTCTTGTTCCCCGGTCGTGGGAATGGGGCGCAGTGTCACGGCTTCTCCTTTCCCGAGAGCCCTCGTACGCCCCCCACGGTGGGGCCAATGCGTTGTACAAAACATAGGAGGAATCCGACATGGCAAAGAAAAGTCACCCACGACGAGGATCGATGGCGTTTAGTCCGCGAAAGCGTGCTAGCCGCACATTTGGTCTGGTTAAATCGTGGCCTACAACCGATGCAAGTGAAGTTAGAATGCAAGGATTTGCCGGCTGGAAGGCCGGAATGACTCACATTTTGGCACGAGATTTGAATCCACGCAGTCCATCTGCTGGTCAAGAAGTCCGAGTACCAGTCACCGTTGTCGAGTGCCCAAAGATGCGCATTCTTGGAGTACGTGGCTACACCATGACTCCGTACGGCAAGCAAGCCGCTGGAGAGGCATGGGCTGACGCTGCACAAATTTCTGAAGCATTCCCAGACCTTTTCAAGCGTCTACCTGAACGAAAAGAACACGACGCAGACAAACATTTTGAGAATCTCGAAAAAGCTGACTTGGTCGAAGTTCGCCTCATTGCTGCAACTCAACCTGCTTCAGTATCCAGTTTGCCCTCAAAGACACCAGACATCATGGAGATTGGTCTTGATGGTGGAAGTGTCGGTGATCAACTTACTTACGCTAAGGAAAAACTAGGCGAAGAATACTCATTCGCTGATGCATTTGAAGAAGGTAACCTCACCGATATTGTAGCGGTCACTAAAGGCTATGGATGGCAAGGTGTTATCAAGCGATTCGGTGGAAAATTACAGTCTCACAAGAACTCGAAGAAGCGACGGCAACACGGTAACATGGGTGCTTTCGGTGATGGATATGTTCGAAAGACGATCCGACAAGGTGGTCAAACGGGTTACCACCAACGAACAGAATACAATAAGAGAATTTTGCGAGTTGCTTCCCCAGATGATCACGCTATCACCCCAGCAGGTGGTTTCCTTCATTACGGTGAAGTCAATTCCGACTACATTTTGGTCAAGGGTAGCGTCCCAGGACCTGCCAAGCGCCTTATTCGTTTCCGGGATGCAACACGCGGGTCTGACAAGGCCTTGCATCCATACGAAATTACGTACGTGAGTACATCATCGAAGCAGGGGGTATGAAGTTGAAAGTCAATGTTATCGATATCACCAATACTGTAAGTCAAGATGAAGTGGACGCAGGTCGTCTTCAAGAAAGTTTTGAAATTTCCGTTGAAAACGGTAAGAAAGTAACTCTCTCAGACGCCTTCTCTACTGAACTTCGTACTGACTTGATTAAACTAGCAGTGGCATCTAGCCGCGCAAACCGACGTCAAGCATACGGTTCACGTGCGCATGTCGGAAAGCGTGCGCCAATGTCTGGTATGAAACACTCTGTCGAATGGTGGGGTAAGGGACGTGGTGTATCAAGAATCATGCGTCGAACTGGACAAAGCCGTGGTGCTCAAAACCCTCACACTCTTGGTGGACGCCGTGCTCACGGTCCAAAGGTCGAAAAGAACTGGGGTCGAAAACTCAACCTCAAGGAACGTAGACTTGCTCGAGATTCTGCATTAACTGCTACGACATCTATCGAAACTGTCAGTTCTCGAGGTCATCGCTTCTCAGAAGACATCTCCAGCCTTCCAATTGTACTTGGAAACTATACAGAGGTCAGGGACGGAAAGAGCGAGGAATTCAACATCGAATCCTTCAATCACGGCTCTGCTACACGCAAGGTCTTAGCAATTTTCAATCAAATCGGACTTGGCGATGATTTGGACCGTGCTCGAAACGGCAGAAAAATTCGCGCAGGTAAGGCAACGATGCGTGGTCGGGTTCACAAAACTCCGAAGTCGGTACTTCTTGTCGTCAAGGAAAAATCAGGTTTAGCCCAAGCTGCTCGCAACCTTCCGGGTGTTGATGTTGTCGCTGCACGAGATCTTTGTGCGGAAGACCTAGCGCCTGGTGGCGATGTTGGTCGTTTGACCGTATTTACAAAAGATGCCGTGGAGGCTCTCAACTGAGGTGAATATCATGAATGCATACGACATAATCATACAACCTTGGTTAACTGAGAAATCGATGGAGGCTCGAACGAACGAGCAACGTCTAGAATTTATTGTTCTGCGAAGCGCTTCTAAAGATCAAATCGCTCGCGCTGTCGAGACTATCTTCGAAGTTGAAGTTGCAAAAGTCAACGTTCGAAATTCCAAACATGGCAAGCATGCTTCTGTGAAGCTTGCTGAAGGCTATGACGCTGAAGACGCCGCTATGCGTCTAGGAGCATTCTGAGGTGATTTATCATGGGTAAGAGAATACGTGCACAACGAAAAGGTTCCTCTCCACGATACCGTGTTGCAAGCCATCG
>MDTC01147011.1_pt1 | contig 27542 bp, 35 predicted proteins | sample 811181 | NCBI WGS metagenome assembly MDTC01 (sample SAMN05326644, study PRJNA326480) | marine metagenome | isolation source: seawater | place: Pacific Ocean: North | collected 2011 | reverse complement strand
CAAGCACACCAAACAGTGATGAAGATACGTTTGCTACTATTTGGAAACAAGCTGAACAAAAGTTTGACGAACACGGTAATGAAAGCGAAGTAGGTATAAATGGATTTCACAGTTTTAGAGCAAGTTGGGAAGAACATCCTGACAGAGACGAAAAGTGGAAAATAGCAGAAGTAGGACGCATAGGTGAAGAAAAGTTTAGGCGTGAATACGGCTGTGAGTTTTTGATATTTGATGAAACACTTATTAACAGTATCAAGTTAGCTATAATGGAAGGCGTAAATCCATTAATACAAATGGGACAAATACGCTGGTACAAAAAACCTGATCCTAAAAAGTCATATGTAGTAGCACTAGATCCTGCTATGGGTACTGGAGGAGATTATGCCGCAATACAAGTAGTTGAATTACCAACATATCAACAAGTAGGAGAATGGAGACATAACACTACAGCTATACCAGGGCAAATAAGAATACTTGCAGATGTTTGTAAATATCTTAGCGATTCAATGAAAACAGATAGTAACATATATTGGAGTGTTGAAAACAACGGTATAGGCGAAGCATGTTTATTAGTAATCAACGATTTTGGAGAAGAAAATATTCCAGGTTTGTTTATTAGTGAACCTATACGTAAAGGGCATGTAAGAAAGTTTAGAAAAGGCTTTAACACAACACACAGTAGTAAAACAACAGCATGTGCTAGATTAAAAACAATGTTAGAAAATGATAAACTAACAGTGCAAAGTAAAGCGTTAATAAGTGAACTTAAAGCGTATGTAGCCGCCGGCAGTAGCTTTCAAGCTAAACCAGGCCACACTGATGATCTTATTAGTGCTTTGTTGCTAACACTTAGAATAATGAGTGTAATGAAAGATTGGGATCCAACAGTGTACAACACATTCAATCAAATAGATCACGAAGAGGACTACGAAATGCCAATGCCTATCTTCGTTAGTAGCAGTTATTGATAAATATAATACAATGAGAAATTTAGACGTAGTAGCAGAACAACTTTTTAATGAAATACGTGGAAGGTATCCAAGTGTTACAATCGGCGACGATAAAGGAAACGTTACAAACGAACCAAGATTAGCCAGATTTTATGAGTTTGATTTTAAAAGTCAACAAACAAATATGGGTAAGGTAAGTGTTTCACTAGATGAAAAAACTGGTGTAACAATAATGTATAACAAGGATTTTACAGCTGAAGTTGGAGATGCAGAAACAAAAGATTGGTATAACTTTTTAAAAGGTATTAGAATGTTTTCAAAAAAGCGTCTACTTAACTTTGAAGTTAGAGATATAAACAGAACTAACTTTACAAAAAGAGATTATAGCTACATGGCAGTAAATCGCGGAGAACAACAAATGGCAGAGTCAAAGATGTATGGCACAAACAAAACCAGCTTTCAAAAGTTTGGTGGTGCTAAACTATCAATCAAACATACAGGTATGATTGACGAAGGCGAAAGTAGAACTAAAAAGATTGGTTCACTTTATATAGAAAATAATCAAGGAGAAAAATTTAAGTATCCTTTTAAACATTTAGCCGGTGCAAGAGCAATGGCAATACATGTAGGCGAAGGCGGTCATCCATTTGATGATTTTGGCAAACACATTACTAGCCTAAGTGAAGAACTTTCAAATCTCCGCAAGTTCAAAACTTATATGGGTCGTAGTAGCGTAATGGCTGAAAGTTTATCCGAACATATGGATATTGTAAATGAACGTATTACTTCTATCAAAAAACGTGTACAAACTTTACAAAAACCTGCGTCATATAAAAATGCATTTGAAGAGTTTGTACCTATTGAAGAATCTGTAGTACCAGATGAAGTACAAGAGGATTGGATTAATCAACTTACTATTAAGCAGTTTAATGAAGAACTTAAAGATGTATTTCCTTATATTTACAAACTTATAAGCGAAAACACTGCGGTAGAATCGTTAGGATTTGAAGACATTGTTAACGAACTAGATTCTAGTCCCAGACCAATGGCAAGACCAACTATGTATAAGACTCCGCAAGAAGCAGAAGCGGCGGCTGTAGAAGAACTAAAAAATATGCCAGGTCAAATGAAACCAACAATGGAGAAGGGTGTAGATTACACAATCAAAGCAGTTAATGGAATGTTCACGTATGAACTTGCACCTGAAACAAGTAATATTGGTAGTACAGAGATTGCACCAAATGGCCAAATGACAGGCAGTACAAGAGGCACCACTGAGTCAGAAATAGATATGGCATTTGATAAAATACTAGGTCAATTTGCAGATAACTTTAGTGCTCAAGTTGAAGGAGAGCATGACAAAGATGGCGACGGTGACGAAGATGAAGACGATTATGCAATAGCAAAAGATATTGCTATTAAAAAGGCAATAGCAAAAAGAGCTGAAGAAGAACCTGAAGGCATTAAAGCAATGAAAGATGCAGGCAATGCAAAAGCAGATGCAGAAGCAAAAGAAAAGAAAACACCATTAGGCGAATTTATATTAAGTTATTTTGATAGGAAAACAGGACAGTTTCCAAAAGGCGAAACAGCAGTATTGACCAGTGTAGAAAAAGATTATGGTGATCAATACGTAAAGCCAGCAAGTCAGTTTATAGAACGTCTAGGTCATGTATATGAAAAATACCAGGCACGTAAGATGGCAGACTTTACAAGAATACAAGAGTTAGCAGGTTTAAGATAATCTGCTAACTTTTTCATATTATTGTCAAAAAAAGAGTTGACAATGATAAATAGATTGTGTAGTATAGTAATTGTGCTACACATTAAAGGCACAGAAGACATAGGCAAATTATAGGAGGCAACACTATGGCATCATTAGCAGAAATTAGAGCAAAGCTCAAAGAACAAGAATCACGCTCAGGCGGTGGAAACACAGGCGGAGGTGATAACAGCATTTACCCATTTTGGAATATGAAAGAAGGCGAGCAGTCAACACTGCGATTCTTGCCTGATGGAGATGATTCTAACACTTTCTTTTGGAAAGAAAGGTTAGTCATTAAACTTCCATTTGCAGGTGTAAAAGGTGAAACTGATTCACGACCAGTACAAGTACAAGTTCCATGTATGGAAATGTATAATGAATCATGCCCAATCTTGCAAGAGGTAAGAGGCTGGTTTAAAGATCCAAGTCTAGAAGACATGGGTCGTAAATATTGGAAGAAGCGTTCATATATCTTCCAAGGCTTTGTAGTAGACAATCCGCTAAACGAAGATACAACACCAGAGAATCCTATTCGTAGGTTCATTATTGGTCCACAAATCTTCCAACTTATAAAAGCGGCACTTATGGATCCTGATATGGAAGAACTACCAACAGATTATACTGCTGGCGTAGATTTCCGTTTATCAAAAGGTTCCAAAGGCGGTTACGCAGATTATGGTGCAAGTAACTGGGCTCGAAGAGAGCGTCCATTAGGTGATCAAGAAATGGCGGCTGTGAATACACACGGCTTGTTTAACTTGAGCGACTTCCTTCCTAAAAAGCCAGGTGAAGTTGAACTTAAAGTTCTAACTGAAATGTTTGAAGCTAGTGTAGATGGCGAAGCATACGATGCAGATAAATGGAGTCAATACTACCGTCCGTCTGGTATGCAAGCTAGAACTGGTGATCCAAATAGTTCAGCATCTACACCAGCACCAGCACCTGTAGCTGAAACTAAAACAGATACAGGCTGGAAAGACCCTGCTCCAGAGGCAACACCAGCACCAGCACCGGCTCCAGAAACTGCTCCAGTAGCAGAAGCGGCACCAGCTGAAGAAAACGCAGGTGGAGCTCAAGACATTCTAGCAATGATTAGAGCACGTCAAGGTTAATAATCAAAATACTGTAGGGGAGAAATCCCCTACACTTACGCTTTTTAGAATAGGAGAAAATATGGCTACTAAGGCATTCGATCCCTCAAAGTTTCGAAATAGTTTAACTAAATCCATTAAAGGTATGAGTTCAGGGTTTAATGATCCACAAGATTGGATCAGCACAGGAAACTTTGCACTTAACTATTTACTCAGTGGTGATTTCCGTAAAGGTATTCCGCTTGGTAAAGTAAGCGTGTTTGCAGGCGAAAGTGGTGCAGGCAAGTCTTACATTGTATCTGGCAACATTGTAAAGTCAGCACAAGAGCAAGGTATTTTTGTTGTTCTTATTGACTCTGAAAACGCACTAGATCAAACATGGCTAGAAGCATTAGGAGTAAGTTGTACAGACGATAAACTACTAAAACTTAATATGGCAATGATTGATGATGTTGCAAAAACTATAAGTACATTCATGGACGACTATCGTGCTATGGACGAAGATGATCGTCCTAAAGTATTGTTTGTAGTTGACTCGTTAGGTATGCTTATGTCGCCAACTGAAGTTAATCAGTTTGAAGCAGGTGACATGAAAGGCGACATGGGTCGTAAAGCTAAGGCACTAAAAGCATTGGTTACAAACTGTGTTAATATGTTTGGTAGTTACAATGTAGGTATGTGTGTTACTAACCACACTTATGCATCGCAAGATATGTTTGATCCAGATGATAAGATTAGTGGTGGTAGTGGCTTTGTGTATGCTTCTTCAATGGTTGTTGCTATGAAAAAGTTAAAACTAAAAGAAGATGCAGATGGCAACAAAACAAGCACAGTAAATGGTATTAGAGCGGCGTGTAAGGTTATGAAAACACGTTATGCAAAACCGTTTGAAGCAGTACAAGTTAAGATTCCGTATGAAACAGGTATGGATCCGTATTCAGGTATGTTTGATTTACTAGAAGCAAAAGGCATGCTTGAAAAACAAGGCAATCGCTACAAGTATATTGATAGTAGTGGAACAGAAACATTAGAATATAGAAAGAACTGGACAGGTGACAAACTCGAAATGATCATGGCCGATTTACCGGCAAAAGAGGAAGAAATGGTAAATATCGCTAAGGCAGCCGAAGAAGCTGTTATTGATCATAACGAGGAGTTAACCGAGAATGAATGAAGACTTTGTAGCTGAATTATGGAACTTATTTAAAGAGTATTTAGATAAAAAACATAACGAGATGGCGGCAGAGAGATTTGTCGATATGCTTGTAGATTACGGTATGGCTGACGATCAGCTACGTGAACTACTTGGTCAAGATAAAATATTAGATTTTGCTATTCAATATTATTTAGAAATGGATCAAAATGAACTTGACGAAGATGATGAGTGGGATGAGTAATGGGATGGTATAGCAAGGTAAGCAGAGATATTAATCAAATACCTTCGGCTATACAACACTTTGACACTGAACTAATAAATGCAAAACGTGAATGTAAAATAAGCGGCAGTATAGAAAAGGCTGCCGCTTCCATGCCCGGTATTGTAGAACATAGATTCAATCAACTACAAGAGATTGAAGCAATTTTAGAATATCTTAATATCGAGCTAAGGCGTTTGCGTAGTCAGTTTTTTAAGAAATACTTAGAAAACTATCAACGTGCATTAAGCAGTAGAGACGTTGAAAAATATGTTGATGGCGAAGTAGATGTTGTTGACTATGAAAAAATAATCAACGAGTTTGCATTAATGCGAAATAAATGGTTAGGTGTGTTAAAAGCACTTGATCAAAAACAATGGCAGATTACTAATATTGTAAAACTAAGAGTTGCAGGAATGGAAGATGCAAGTTTATGAGCATAACTATTGTATGCACATTTAGTGAAAATAACTACAACGAATATGCAAAATACTTCTTAGAAAGTGCAACAAAATACATTGCTAAAGATATTACTGTAAGACTTTATACTGACGAAGAATATACAGAACTTCCTTCAAACTTTGAAAACTATATTTTAGAAGACACATGTCCTGATTTAGTAGATTTCAAAAAAAGAAATGCACACAAAACTCCATCTGGTAAAAAAGCATTTATGCAAGATGCAATAAGATTTGCACATAAAAGTTATGCAATAATACATGCAAGTAGAACAGTAAACACTGACAAACTTATATGGTTAGATGCTGACACAGAAATATTGCAACCATTATCAGAAAAATGGTTTGACTCTCATTTACCAAAAAAACACTTTGTAGCATACTTAGGAAGAAAAAACAAATATAGTGAAACAGGCTATCTACAGTTTTATTTAAAAAAAGGTAAACAGTTTTTTGATAAATGGCAATGGTATTATGACAGTGACGAAATATATAACTTAAAAGCACAACTCGATTGCCATGTATTTGATGCTTGCTTAGAACATTTTCCTAATCTTTTGCGTCATAACATAAGTCCAGATTGGACTAATAAAAGACATTTTGATTTAGCATTTGAAAAATATATGTGCCACTATAAGGGGTCGGATAAAGAGAAACGAGATATATATTGGTATAGAGCAACGAGAAAAATATGAAAATTGTTATTACTGGACATAGAGGATTTATTGCAGGACACTATTACAAATACTTAGATAAAAACGGTGACTATCTAACGCCTGTAGATAAAGAACTAGGTGAAGCAAATGATTTGTGCAAACTTGAAAATGCACAGTGCTTACCAGATTGTGATGTAGTTGTACACATGGCCGCTACTAATGGTACAAAACTATTTTATGAAAATCCTACTGAAGTTTGTTTTAATAATACGTTGCCAACATTTAACTTAGTTTCAAGATACAAAGATACAAACACAAAGTTTGTATTTGCAAGTACATGTGAAATATTTAATGGAGCAATAGATGAAGGTTATTACCCTATTCCAACTGATGAGCAAGTACCAGTTATGTTTAACGACATTACGAATCCAAGATGGAGTTATAGCGTTCCGAAAGCTGTCGGCGAAAACTTAGTTGCAAACTGTGGATTACCTTGGCTTATAATACGTTATTTCAATATATACGGTCCTAATCAAAAAGATCATTTTATAAGTGAGTTTGTTGAAAGAGTTAGCAAAGGCGAATATTATATAAAAGGTGACGATACAAGAAGTTTTTGTTATATCGACGATGCTATTAATATGACAGATAAACTTGTTAGAAATATAGAAAATAAAATAGTGCATGTAGGTAGACAAGAAGAAACACAAATAAGCACAGTAGCAAAAACTATTATGAATATAATGGATGTAGATCCTAACAAGTTAGAAATATTATCAGGTCCAAAAGGCAGTGCAAAAAGACGTTGTCCTGACACAGCATTAGTACAAAGTCTTATAGGAAAAACAGAATATACTTCATTAGAAGATGGTTTAAGAAAAACTGTAGAAAGTTTATTATGAGATTAGGTATAGGTATAGTTGGTGTTGGCGCAGTAGGCACAGCTAATAAAGAAGGTTTCAAACATTTAGGACACAAAGTTTTAAAACATGATATCAAACTAGATACAAAAATAGAAGATTTAATCGATACTGAAATATGTTTTTTATGTGTACCAACACCACAAGATAAAGACGGTAGTTGTGATACAACTATTATTGAAAGTGTAATACAGGAACTAAATGATATAGAATATAAAGGTATTATTGCTATTAGAAGCACAGTAGTACCTGGCTTTACACAGCGTATGATAGACACATTCAAAAATCTAACAATATGTTTTGTACCTGAGTTTTTAAGGGAACGTTGTGCAACTGAAGATTTTATACACAATCATAAGTTACTTGCAATAGGCACACATGATATACAAGTGTATAGGAAACTTGTACAAGCACACGGAAACTTACCTGAACATACAGAACACTTAACACCTAATGAAGCAGAAGTTTTAAAATATTACAATAATGTATATGCCGCTTTACGTGTTACATTTGCAAATGTTATGTATGAAATATGTGAAAAACTTAACTGCGACTATTCTACAATAAAAAATGCATATATCAAAACAGGTAAAGCTATGGATATGTACTTAGATGTAAATCCCAATCTAAGAGGATATGGTGGTATGTGCTTACCAAAAGATACACAAGCAATAATGAGTTTATTAAACAAATTAGATTTAGATTATGATTTAATAAACAGTATAGATGCAGATAATAGTAAGTTCAAAAAAACTGTATTTAATGGAATGCGGGATTAAATAGTATATGGACATAGTTTTAGTTACTGGCGGATTTGATCCGTTACACTCAGGACACATAGCATATTTTAAATCAGCAAAAAAACTAGGAGACAAGTTAGTTGTAGGACTTAACAGTGATGAATGGCTTACAAGAAAAAAAGGTCGTCCATTTATGCCATATAACGAACGTGCCGCTATAATAAAAGAATTAGAAGTAGTAGACGAAGTTATTGATTTTGATGATAGCGATGATTCTGCAAGTAAGGCAATAGGCATTGTAAGAACAAAAACAACTGGCAATGTTATATTTGCTAATGGCGGAGATAGAACAAATAAAAATAGTCCTGAAATACAAGCATGGGGTAGTACACAGGGTGTAGAGTTTGCATTTGGTGTAGGTGGAGAAAATAAACAAAATAGCAGTAGTTGGATATTAAATGATTGGAAATCTCCTAAGACAGAACGTCCATGGGGATTTTATAGAGTTTTAGATAAAGGTCCGGGCTGGGCAGTTAAAGAACTAACAATAATGCCAGGAAAAAGTTTATCCGATCAAAGACATAAGCATAGATCAGAACATTGGCATGTTGTTCAGGGTACTGTAACAATAGATACAGACTGGAATAATTTATTACAAACAAATAATGTTAATCCACAACAAAGTTTTGATATAGGCCCAGACGTTTGGCATAGACCTCATAATAATACGTCTGCACCAGTTAAAATAATAGAAACATGGTTTGGGGATATTTTAGAAGAGTCAGATATAGAACGGAGAGATAAATGAAAGTTTTTGTAGGATATGATACAAGAGAAGATATAGCATATCAAGTATGTAAACATAGTATTATAAGTAAGCAGTCTAATGCAGATGTACGTCCACTAAGGCAACAAGAGCTACGTGATGCAGGTTGGTATACTCGTCCTATTGATAAACTTGCAAGCACTGAGTTTACCTTTACACGATTCTTAATACCAGAACTAACTAACTTCAAAGGTTGGGCTGTGTTTATGGATTGTGATATGATACTTACTGATGACATTGGAAAATTATTTGAACAAGCAGACGACAAGTACGCTGTTATGTGTGTACAACATGATTATACACCTAAAGCAGGTGTTAAAATGGATGGGCAAAAGCAAACAATATATCCAAGAAAAAACTGGAGTAGTGTAATGCTGTTTAACTGTGGTCATCCAAGTAACAAACAACTTACAATGGATCTTGTAAATAATCCAGATATCAATGGTGCATATTTGCATAGATTTAGTTGGTTAGATGATAGCGAAGTTGGCGAACTACATCATACATGGAACTACTTAGTAGGTGTGTATGATGATATTGAAACTCCAAAACTTATACATTATACTGAAGGTGGCCCGTGGTTTGAAAACTATAGATACTGTGATTATCATCAGCTATGGAAAGATGAACTACAGGACATGATGAATGGCTAAAGACAAGCCCAAATATAGGATGCATATTGAGTATCCTGATGGGACCATACACAAAGGAAAAAAAGACTTCCGAGTATGGACAAAATACATTGGTATTGACACAGTAAATTTTTACAAGAAACGTGTATTAGATATTGCAACAGACGAAGGCTGGTGGGCGTTCTGGGCTGAAATGAATGGTGCCGAGTATGTAGAAGCAAGTGATGTAGAACTTGGTGAAGATTATGATTGGGGTGCAGTAAAAGATTTAGAATGGATTAACACACTTAATGCTAACAGAGGCGGACGTAAAGTATTTGATTTTCATCATAAAAATTTAAACAGCAAAGTTGTAGTAAAAAAAGAAAATATATATCAAGCAAGCGGTAACTTTGATTGGGTATTTGCACACGGATTAATGTATCATCTTAGACATCCATTACTTGCTATTGATCATGTAGCAAGTATATGTAAGGGTGTATTTGTGTTTGAAACAATGGTAGATATATACAACGACCCAATGATAGCAGAAGCAAAGTTTTATAGGACTACAGAACTAGGACCTATATCAAACTGGACAGGTGCTACTACAGCTTGTTATGCAAGTTATTTAAAAGATGCAGGATTTGAACATGTATATTTTACACCTCCAGGTACACCATTAGGTCCACCTAGACAACTTTTTATTGGTTTAAAAGATATAGAATATAAACATTTTTTCCAAGATAATCCAAACTTAACATTTTGTGATAGTGAGTATTGGAGCCAAGTTTGGGAAGCAACAAGGTTTAAACAATGAAGATTGAGTTTGGAGCAGGAGAAACACCAACTAAAACTGACTTTCTACAGCAAGACATAAGAGCAGTAGAAGGTATCGACTTTGTTTGTTCAGCATGGGATATTGATCAGCAAGTGGATAGTAACTCTGTAGACGAAATATTTTCAAGACATTTTTTTGAACATTTAACATTTGCTCAAGGAGAATATCTTTTAGAAGTTTGGTATAAAATATTAAAGCCGGGAGGACGTATAGAAATGATGTTGCCTAACATGATGTGCCATGCATACCAATGGATAAATGGCGATCCTAGAGCGGCGGAAAACATATATGGACATCAACGAGGTGAGTTTGAAGATACATGGGATATACATAAAAGTGGATACGACCAATATAGTATGAAAACATTAGTTGAAAGAAAAGGATATAAAGATTATAAATCTTTTAACAAAGACAAAAGTAAACATTTGCATGTTGAGTTTTTCAAATGATATGTTTAAGTAAAAATATGAAAGATGTTTTTATTAACAGATTTGCAAAAGGATCAAATCTTCCTTTACAAGATTATGATCAACCAATACCTGATGGTCCTATTTTAATAAGAAGTATAGCAAAAAAACAACTTATCAGAGAAAGACTAAAAACAAAGAAAACTTTTTACTATATGGATAGTGGATATTTTGGTAACTATAAATCTAGATTAAATCCAAATGGATGGAAGTTATGGCATAGGATTGTAAAAAATGATTTGCAACATAACGAGATAATAGAACGTCCTGATGATAGATGGAAACATTTTGGTATAGATATTAAAGTCAGCAGATTTGGAGGCAGACATATTTTACTTGTTTTACCAAGTGAAAAACCTTGTAAGTTTTATGGCATAGACTTAGATGAATGGACAGAACAAACTATACATGAAATAAAAAGACACACTGATAGGCCAATAAAAGTAAGGGCAAAAGGCACTAGAGGTGAACGATTAAAAAATACAATATGGCAAGACTTAGAAAAATGTCATGCTATGGTTACATACCAAAGTATAGCCGCTGTTGAAAGTGTTATTGCAGGAGTGCCTGCATTTACATTAGCACCAACAGCCGCTGATCCAGTATGTGATAAAGATCTACGTAAACTAGAAAGTCCTAGTATACAACATAAAGAAAAACTACACGCTTGGGCACATCATTTGGCATATGGACAGTTTCATACTGATGAGTTTCTGAACGGTACTGCATGGAGAATATTAAATGAAAGTTGATGTGTTTTTGACTAGCACGTATAATAACAAAGAACGTGATACATTAATCAAAATGTATGACGGTATAAAACGTGATTTGTTTCCTGACGATGCTGATGGCAAATATAAAAAAATGATTATGAAAATCAATAAAGAAAAAAATAGAGGTACAGGTGTTGACTTAAACTACAATAGTAAAGGCAACGGTAAGTATGACTTAGCAGTAATAATGGGAAGTTGGAAGCCTGAACGTAACAACCCACATCATAATGTAAGAACTAAAGTTGCAGAAGATGGTAGACCATTTTTGTGTATAGAAACACAGTTAGTAGGACGAAAAGTATTTCAACCAAATATGTATCATAGAGTAGGCTTGAATGGATTTTTAAATAAGCAAGGTATATTTGGACCAGAACAAGATTATCCTAGTGACAGGTTTGATGCATTAAAGTTACCTTACAAAGGTTGGAAACAAAACAGAGGTGACGTTATTGTAGTTGCTTTACAGCTACCAGGTGATGCGAGTATGCGTGGAATAGACATTAGTGCTTGGTGTAGTCACTTGTTAAGTAAAGCTAGAGACATTACTGACAGGCCTATTGAAATAAGAACACACCCAGGTGCTAGTTCAAAAGGATTAGCAGGTTATGCAGAGTTGTATGAATATTTGGCTTTTGCTAATCATAAAAACGTTACATGTGTTAATGGTAAAGATATTCCTTGGGAAGATCATATATTGAACGCACATGCTGTAGTAACATACTCAAGTGGACTAGCTATAGATGCAGTGTTAAATGGTGTGCCTACTATTGCACACGATTCAGGAAACTTTGGATATCCTATTTGTGATAATAAAATAGAAAAAGTTGAAGAGATGTCTTTAGCATCTGAAGATACTGTGCAACAATGGCTTAACACTTTAGCGTATTGTCAATGGACACCTGCAGAAATGGAAGCTGGAGTTTGCTGGCAACATATAAAACCTTGTGTGTTAGAGTTGTTAGAAGAAAAAGAAAAAGAAGAAGATGAAAGTAGTTAGTTATTTACGTGGTATACCTAACAGCAAAAACCAAGAAAAGATTGATGTACTAAATCATTTTATAACTGGTGTAAAAGCTAATGGTGATATAGGTATTGTAAGTGAAGATAGATTATGGCAACCAAGTGAAGCGGCAGTTCTACAAGGATTTATTACTGAGCATAGCACAAAGTTACTAAAGTCGCCGCATCTATTGTTACGCAAAAACGTTTATGAAAGACAAAAAGCAAACGGCAACCACACAATTATTATTGATAGCAATCTATTTTTATATGCTGATAGTGGAAATACAAAACATTATTTACGTTATAGTATGGATGGTGTATTTCCTACAACTGGAAATTATTTTTGGAGCGAACCAGATCCTAATCGTTGGCAAAAGATTAGTAAAGATTTAGGATTATATTTAAAACCATATAGACTAACAGGCAAACATATATTAATATGTTGTCAACGTAACGGAGGCTGGAGTATGGGTGGGCTAGAAGTTATGGATTGGCTTAGAACGACAGTAAGACGCATTCGCAAATTTTCAGATAGACCTATTGTAGTACGGGGGCATCCTGGAGATAGAAAAGCACCAGGTTATTTAAGATTTAGCTGGCCTGGTGTAAGAATAAGTAAATCGCCAACATTGTTAGGAGACCTTGTTAACTGTTGGGCTGTGGTTACATATAACAGTTCACCTGGAGTGGCGGCCGCTATAGAAGGTATACCTGTATTTGTAACAGATCCTAATCCAGAAGTAAGTCAAGCGTTTGGTGTTGCAAATACTAATCTTAAACGTATTGAAGCACCAAAGACATTAGATAGACAAAAGTGGATAGAAAAAATAAGTATGTCACATTGGAATTTTAGTGAGCTTCAGTCTGGCGAAGCATGGCGCCACATGAGAAAGTACATACAATAAATGGTAAAGATTGCAGGTTTAAGAGGTAGTGTAAAAGCAGTTACACGTCTTGTACATGGTTTTCATGCACACGGTGACGAATACGTATTAACTGAACGCAATACTAAAGCCTGTAAAAAAGCACATTGTTTTTTACAAACTAATCTGTTGAAACCAAAGTTTGCAACTTTAGATAGAAGTGGACCATACGAATATATACTTGATAGTAAAAAGCCATTCTTAGTACAAGAAAGTGCAAACTTTAGAAACTATTACAAAGAATGGCAAAGGGTTGGCTGGACTAGTTATAAATGGACTGATGGTGTTTTTGGTAACGAAAACTCACCACCTGATAGATGGAATAAGTTTGTAAAACAAACAGGCTGTAAAATAAATGATTGGAAAAAACACGGCGACAAAATAATTATTATGGGTCAAAAGGACGGCGACAGTAGCTTAGTAGATTTATATAAACAAGGATATACACACTTCGGACAATGGATACAAGATACAGTAAACGAAATACGTAAACATACTGACAGAGATATTATTGTGCGTCCACATCCTAGAGGCTTAGGTAGAGGCATACGTAGAGCAAATGAGATAAAAGGAAAGAATGTTTACGTAAGTCAAAATATAAGTTACGGTGGTAGCCAAGGAGGAGAAGGTTTACTACAAGATTTAAAACAAGCTCACTGTGTTGTTACATATAATAGTTTAAGTGCAGTAGAAGCAGTATGCGAAGGTGTGCCTGTATTTGCTTTGCATAACGGATCTATGGTATGGCCTATTGCACATAAAAACTTAGCTAATATTGAAAAGTTAGATTATAATATAGACACACAACAATGGTGCAACGATATACTTTATACACAATGGCATTTTAATGAACTGAAATCAGGAGAAGCATGGGCTCATTTAAAGCCACTAGTTTTTAAATAAACATTTCTTCGTTTATATAATTTTTCCAATACGTATGTTCTTTTAACATTTTACAATATTCTTCTTTGGACATACTTCTTTCTCTTACTCTATCAACAGTGTGTATAACATCTTTTGTTAATTTATTTTCATCAACACATTCTGGTTTGTAAAAAAATGCATTTAATCCTGATGTACAAAGTGTGAAAAACTTATATCCTTTAGAACCTAAATATGTTTGATATTTTTTTAAACTTACTCCATGTAATATTTTCTTATCAAATACACCTTGTTGCATGTAAGGAAAACTAAACTCATAATCATATCCCATTATTCTGTTTGTTTCTACACACATTGTTTTAGGTCTAAATCCTGCTTCTAACAAACTATACATTATCACAAAGTCATAACTATCAATATCTAAACTAAAAAAATCAACATCCTTACCAAACCGTTCTATATAGCTATTTGTGTTTTGAGGTACAACAGCTTCACGAAAGAAAGATACATTAGCTGGTATATTTGCTTGTTTTTTTAAATCAAATGCATATCCTTTGTAGCTATGATTTTGTATTAAGTTTTGTGTGCAGTTAATAGCATGTCCATGTATTGCACCTTTAACATCATTACCCCATCCCATTTCAACACATATTTTATTAGGAGTATGTAGTGCATTTAACATATGTTCTATAATGCCATCTTCACCTGCTTGTGAATAGTTTTGATATTCTATTTCTAAATCATACATTAATAAGTACCGCTAACTTCTTTTTACTTGGCCATGTTATTAAGTTAGTTGCTCCTATCTCATCACATGCTTTTTTTGTATCAGGAATATCATAATCATCAAAGAAAATAACTTTGCTAGTTTTTACTCTTTCATAATCTTCCATTACTGTTTCGTACTTATGACCACCGTCAATAAAAACCATGTCATATGCTTTTGTTGGCAGAGTATCTGTTGTAAATCCTTTGTGTAAAGAATACACAAAACTTTTTTTATTTTTGTTTGCTTTCTTTTTTAGTTTTTCCATACGCTTGAAACATGCATCATAACTGCCAGATCCTTTGCCATTTATTTCTTCTTTATGTGTTTTTTCATTTGCTAAATCAAATAAATCATATCCTTCAAAATAAACTTCATCCATAAGACTTAAAATATAAGAACATGTAACAGTAGCCCATCTACCATTATGACAACCTATTTCACAATATGATTTAGGTTTAAAAACATCAATAGCAGTTTGAAAGTATTGTTGCCTCCAACCTATATCCATTTTCTTATCAATAGGCCAAGTAATATTCATGCAACACCATCTACATGTTTTGATTTACCTTTACTGTGCATAAAGTATTCTCCTAGCACAGTGCGTTTCATAGGTGACCTGTGTTTTGTTCCTTCATGTAAATTGATAATCTCAACACCTTGTTTACGTGCAAACTTTACACAATCTGTTATTACCCATGTATCATGTGGCTTGCCAAATCTAAACCCGTCATCTATTTCTCTTTTTTCGTATATGTTTTCGTATCTTTGCATAAAACTATTTGCATAATCATGTTTATTATTCCAAAAATATATTCCTGTTTCTGCATTATCACAAGGAACTATATCTCCGCTACGTGTTTTTATTTCGCCCGGACACGCCATGTATGCTAGTAGTTCTTTGTTTGGTAGCATACTATCTAAAAACTCTGTTGTAATAGGCTTGTATGCTTTACTATCTGCATCTAACCATATAAGCGTATCTTCATTAAGTGTTTTACAGGCATGCATCCAACTATATGCTTTATAAGAAAACTTTCTAGCTACATTTTTTCTACTACCATTTATAAAAGTTTGTAAGTTAGGATTACATTTTTCAAATACATCGTAACTGATTATATTTTTTTCTTTATATGGTAACGTAAAGTTTTCTGTATACACATACAAGTTTATATTTTTTGGCCAATATTTGATGTAGCTTTCTATCATCATATGTCCAATGTTATCAAAATAGTCTTGATTCATTGTAGTTATTGTTGCATATGTCATTGCCAATAACCTTCCTTCCTTTGTACAACTAAATCTTTTGGTTTGTTGCTTTTTCCTGTTTCTTTTCTATCACCTTTTAAATGATCAAAATATTTTCCTAAATCACTGTTTATAAAAGGATGCCCTTCTCCGTTAATAATATCTCCACTAATGTTATAGTAAGGAAATGTTTCAAATTTTCCTTGCACTTTTTTTCTTACTTCTTCAAATACAAAACTGTCATGCCATTCTTCCATTTTAAAAATGCCATCTTCAGCATCTTCGTATACTGATTCAAACTTTTTAAGAAACCACTTACCTGGTTTTGTTTTTAAGTTTATTCCGTAGAATCCACACTCTGGCCATTTTTTACCTCTGCCAAGATAGCTCATCCAAGCACGACTAGGAGTAAACTGTCTTAACTGATCATATGTAACTGGACTATGCACAAATGTATCTGCATCTAACCAAATAATCCAATCAGTGTCACAACGCTGTGCGGCATCAAATACAGCATACGTTTTGTTTGCAAATCTTACTGCATCCCACTTAAAACCTTTATGCCAGTCTCTTGGTCTTCTGCGTTTTATTTCAGGAGGACATTCACCATTTGCTTTTGGTACATTTTTATATTTGTTTTTAAATGCCATAAGTTTTGGTAAGTTATTGCTTTGTTCTAACACAACTACACGTTCATCGTTTACTTTAGGTTCACAATGTTCTGTATACAAATACAGTTTTATATCTTTATCTACATTAGCACTAAAGCTATCAATAAATCTTTGCCCATATAAATCTAAAACTGGCTTATGAAATGTGGACACAAAAGAAATTGTTTGCACTATATATTCCTTGTTAAATACACTACTGGAGTATTTACACATGAAGTTTAAACTTTGGACTGAATATGGAGCACAAAATGCAAAACCTGTTTTTAGTGCCTTTGAGCATTCTCTTACTGCTAATGGGCATGACATTGTTAAGCATAATAGTATTAATGATGCCGATGTTCATGTTATTTGGAGCGTTCTGTTTCACGGCAGAATGGCTGGTAACAAAAATATTTGGACCCGTTGTAAAGCAGATAATAAACCAGTCATCGTACTCGAAGTCGGAGGCATCAAAAGAGGGTCGACGTGGAAGGTAGGTTTGAACGGAATCAACAGAGATGCATACTTTGCTCCTAGTGGTAATGATAGTACAAGAAGTGCAACACTAGGACTTAGTCTAAAACCTTGGAAAGATAAAGGGCAATATATATTAATATGCGGACAGCATGATAAAAGTTTGCAATGGGAAAATATGCCACGTATGAGTCATTGGGTAATGGAAACTATTGAAGAAATACAAAAGCATACTGACATGCCTATTATATTTAGACCACACCCAAGATGCAGATTAGAACATGTTGAAACACAATATAAAAACGTATATAGAGATGACCCTGTAAAACTTACAGATACATACGATGATTTTAATCTAAGTTTTAAAGATTGTCATGCTGTCATTAGCTGGAGTAGTAATCCAGGTCCACAAGCAATACTAGCAGGTGTGCCTGTATTTACTGGGCCTAGTAGCCTAGCTTATCCTGTAGCAAACACAGATTTATCAACAATAGAATATCCTAACAGACCTAATAGACAACAATGGTTAAACGATTATGCACATACAGAGTATACTATTGAAGAAATAGCAAGCGGATTACCACTGAAAAACTTGACTAGTAAACTTTGATATGTTATACTTTTATTATGAATCAACATACAGTAGAAGACTTATTGTACAAAGCATTGTACGAGTTTAAGGTTGTTACGCCTGATCGTGGCATTTTAGAAAGCATATGCAGACAAGCAGAAAAAGGAACTGCACTAACTGATAGGCAGTTTAATCTTGTTGTAGACAAGTTAGAAGGCTTTGCTGATGTCTTTGCTGAAAACAATATTATTGTAACTACGTATGAGCCTAAGCAACCATTACGACAAATAGATCGTAGAAAATATATAAAAGTTGTAGATGAAATAGATGCTGTATTTTATGACGAAAAATACAAGCACGGATGGAAATGGATAGCTGTAAGATTTCCATTTAATAAAAAAGATATTATGAAAATAAATGATTTACAAATACAGCATAAAGAATATTCCCACGAAAAAGGTTCTCATATTCATCATTATAAACTAACACCACGTAATACACACAAAATAGTTTCTAAGTTTATTAATAGAAACTTTACTATAGATAAATCTTTATTAGAATATTATAATAAATGTACAGCTATAATAGAAGAGTCTTCAAAATACACGTCTTCATACGAAAATGTATTTTTAAGATTAGATGAAGAACAACAAAATGATTTAGTAAATAAGTCAGATTTATATATTGCAGATAGATCTTTACGTTATCAATATAAATTGCCAAAACCACTTCCGCAGAACTTAGATGAAATTATAGCATATAGAACAAGTAGAGAACTTTGTGTAGATCCTGAATGTTATACATTAACAAATATAACAACTAGTTTGAATAATTTATATAGGTATCCTTTACTAGTTACAATCGATGAAGAAGATTCTTTTCAGCAGTTAGCAGATATGCATCAAAATATTAGAAGACATGTAAAAAACGAAGAACAGTCAGTTTTATTTAGGATTGATAAATCAGACACATTAAATAATCCTTTAAATGATTATATAAGAAACAACAATTTAAACAACTGGGTTGACAATAATACAAAAGTAGTGTATATTAAAAAGAATAAACTACCAAAGATTTTGCTAAAACATAACTTCAAGCCTATATGTTCTTTAAGTAAGACCAGCATAAGGTTACAAAAAACAGTAAAAGATTTTGTTGATCTTTACTGTGATTGTATAATATATCATGATAAATCTTTAAGTTTTTTTAGGAGCAACAGAGTTGGCGACTTGTAAGCTAATAATAGAAGATGAAGTAAACATCAAACTAGAAGGACTAGAAGTTGATGTTAGACGGAAACTGTCCAATGCTCTTAAGTTTGAAGTACCTTATGCTCGTTACATGCCACAGTATAAACTAGGGCGTTGGGACGGTAAGGTTGCTTTCTTTGGTATTGGCGGTACAGGGTACGTTAACCATCTTGATACTATTGTCAGTGTACTTGAAAAAAATAAAGTACAAGTTGTAGATATCGAAGATAAGCGTCACCCTATAAAACTAAACTTTCCAACTGTAACTGAAAACTACTGGAAAGATAAAGGAGTCAAATGGCCAAAAGGTCATCCTGCAGAAGGCGATGATATCATTCTGCGTGACTACCAAGTAGATGCAATAAACAACTTTGCAAACAATCCGCAAAGTTTACAACAGATTGCAACAGGAGCAGGTAAAACGATTACAACTGCAACACTATCGCATATGAGCGAAAACTATGGACGTAGTGTTGTTATTGTACCGAATAAAAGTTTAGTAACACAGACGGAGGAAGACTACATTAACTGTGGTCTTGATGTTGGGGTGTACTTCGGCGACAGAAAGGAATTGGGTAAGACTCATACAATATGCACTTGGCAAAGTTTGAATATACTTGACAAGAAGCACAAGGACGGAGAAGCAGTGTTATCATTAGCTGAGTTCTTAGAAGGAGTGAGCACTATCATTGTTGACGAAGTACACCAAGCAAAAGCAGAAGTTTTAAAAAACTTATTAACACGTAACTTACGTAATGCTCCAATACGTTGGGGACTTACTGGTACTATACCTAAAGAAAAGTTTGAGTTTGAATCAATACATGCAAGTTTAGGTCCAGTAATCGGAGAAATAAGTGCAAAAGAATTACAAGATAAAGGTGTACTATCACAATGTCATGTTAACATTGTACAACTAATAGATACAGTAGTTCATACAGGATATCAAGAAGAACTAAAATATCTTGTTACAAATAAAGATAGAATAAATTATATAGGCAAACTTTTAAACACAGTTAAACAATCAGGCAACACACTTATATTAGTAGATAGAATCTCAGCAGGAGAACTTCTACAAGAACTTATACCCGGAAGTGTCTTTGTAAAAGGAGACGTAAAACTAAAGGATAGAAAAGATGCGTATGACGAAATTAACGAAGGAACTAATCATGTGGTTATTGCCACTTACGGTGTTGCTTCTGTTGGTATTAACATTCCTAGGATTTTCAATCTTGTTCTTATTGAGCCCGGAAAGAGTTTTGTTAGAGTTATTCAGAGTATAGGTAGAGGCGTTAGAAAGGCAAAGGACAAAGACTTCGTTCAAATATGGGATCTTACGAGTACATGTAAGTTTGCGAAGCGGCACCTTACCCAACGTAAAAAGTTTTATAAGGAAGCACAATACCCATTCACCATTGAAAAGGTAGATTGGAAATAATGAATATACTCACCCTAGAAAATAAAAGTTTTAATCTTAATCAGTTACCAGACGAAGTTGACGACACTATGCGTTTTAGTGTGTTAGATAATAGTAATCCTGCAGATCCAGATTTTTTCTTTGTACCATTAATATTTTTAGAAAGTTTTAATTCACCAGCGGCAGTTATTGAAATAAACGGTAACGAAGTTGTAATGCCACTTGATTGGTGCATTGCTGTAGGTTGTAGAGAAGCAGGTAGTGACTTAGAAGTATTACCTATAACAAGTTTAAATGAAAGAGGATTTGAAGCATACTTATTCAATCCGTTGAACAGTTATCAGCCAGCGTTTGGCAAAATAGAAATAGTAAATTTTTACAATGATGTAAAATGGTTTTTTCCTAAAATGAAAAATGGACAATTATTAAGTGTGCCAATAACAACAGGTGAAGAACCGTTATGTGCATATTTTGTAAAAGATATAAGTAGACAATGTGAAATAATAGACTATGGCAGACTTTTATAATCAATATCATAGGTACATAAACTTACCGTTTGAAATAAAGAAACCGGCGTTGTTTAATACTGCGCCTAATCACGTTTTACACGAACAGCTGGAAAATCATTATGACCAAAACATGGTTGATTTTTTAGATCAGTTTGGTATGAAAGTTTTATTGATTGAATGTTTTTACACTCCGCCTAATGGTGGTAAAGTTCCTATACACACTGACTTTTGGTTTTTTGAAACTGATTTTGTAAAGATTAATATGACATGGGGGCCAGATGATGGAGAAATAGTTTGGTGGAAGTGTGACAAAACATTTGAGTACGAAGTATCACAAGGTCATCACAAAGAGGGCGATGTAGAATTAGAATACAATGATAAAATAAGAGTCTTGACAGCAAGTCCAAAAGACTGCCAAAAAATATATAGTGCAGTAACTAACAGACCTAGTTTAGTTAACACTGGTATATTGCATAGCACTATAAACCCAAGTAACGCTCCACGTTGGACTGTCTGCTTTGCTCCTGTTTGGGATATAGAAACAGAAGCATATGTTACTTGGAATGAAGCGACAGATATATTTAAGGAGTACTTAGAATGAAAGCAGGAAAGATTTGGGGACAAACTGAACTTATCCACGCTAATGGTGTATTAGAGTTTCACCGTATTGAATTCAAAGGTGGCTACAAATGTAGTGAACATGAACATCAGTTCAAATGGAATGGATTTTATGTTGAGTCAGGAAAAATGCTTGTACGTGTATGGCAAAAAGATTATGACTTAGTAGATGAAACTATTTTAAATGCCGGAGATTTTACACAAGTGAAGCCAGGTGTAATACATCAGTTTGAAGGACTAGAAGACGGTGTTGCATTTGAGTTGTATTGGGCAGAGTTTAATCATAACGATATTGTAAGAAGAACAGTTGGATCAGAAACTAATACCAGGTGAAGCGTTAATTTACGAACGTGCAGATGATGTTCTATATGCAAGATATAGAGATCCTCCGCATAATAGAATACCAAGATGGATTGTAGGTGGTGATGCCGATGGTGTTAGTAGAGCACAAGGAAATTTATTTAGTTATAGTGAATGGCAAGAAATGATGCACTTAGCAAATGAATATCCTACTTTGAAAAGTCAAATGAAAAAACTTGTTAATATATATTACCTATGTAAGGAAAGCAAATGAAAATAGGTTGCTTTGGATGTAGTTTTACTGGAGGCAAAGGTGGTGACCAAAAGGCTTGCTGGCCAGATGAACTAGCAAAACAAACAAAGTACCAAGTATACAACTATGGCAGAGCCGGATTAGACAATCAAGGAATACTTTACTTCTTTGAAAAATATTCTCATTTGTATGATTATAATATTGTCAAAATGACAGATCATTGCAGGTTAACAAGTATTCATAAAAGTTTAGAAGAATTAAGCAAAGTAAGAGATAATTATTATGCTTGGAATTCAAGTAATAAAAAACGTATACTACCATTAACTACAGCAGGGATAAATCCTGATTGGATTGACGAACCATGGCAAAAAGTGTATGCAATAAAATATCACGAGATGTGGCTACGTCACAGAAATTGGGACTATGAAGAAGTACAAAGTATAGCAATTAAAAAGTATTTGATTTCGCAAGCAGATTTTACATATTTCCATTATAACCGTTTTAATTTTTTAAATCTACCTACAGCAGAAGATAATGTTGAAGGTTTTAATAATCATTTATTTGACGGGCATCATAGTGATATACATGGCGCAAAAAAAGAAGCTGAATGGATAAACACAGTTATAGAAAGAAGTAACAAATGAAAATAATAGTTGCATTAGATTATACTAATCCTTTAGAAGCATTAGAAATGTGTGCTAAGTTAAGAGATGTTGCAGACGGATTTAAAATAAATCATGCACTATGGAGTCAAAGTGTTTACATTAAGGATTATACACAAGCAGGAGAACTGTTTGTTGATTGCAAACTTTGGGACACACCAAATACTGTAAAGCAAGTTGTACAGAAGATTGTAGACAAAGGTGCTACAATGACAACCCTGTGTACACACAATAACGAAGCAGTGTTTGAAGAAATACAACCATTAGCAGATCAAGTTAAACTGTTAGGTGTTACATATCTTACAAGTTGGAGTGGCAGTGACTTATTAGATATTTTACAGTATTTGCCAAGTGGTGCAGAAACAATGTGGAGAGATAATATAGAACGTGTACGCAAATATGGATTTGCAGGTATGATATGTAGCCCTGCAGACTTACCAGTAGTCAAGCCATATACACAAGATATGATAGCAGTCTGTCCTGGTATTGGAAAAAACAAAGGACAGGTTAGAACAGTAACAGCCAAACAAGCTGTACAGTTAGGTGCTGACTATTTGGTTATAGGAAGAACTATAACACAAAGCGAAGATCCAGTTCAAGCACTTTTAGACATTAAGGAAGATATATGAGAATTATAGCAGGACCGTGTCAGCACGAATCGTTAGAACAAAGTTTAGCTATTGCAAATCATTGTAAGAAAGTGTGCGACAAGCACAGTATAGACTATTACTTCAAAGCAAGTTTTGATAAAGCGAATAGAACATCTATTCACAGCAAAAGAGGTCCTGGTATAACTGAAACCTTGCCAGACTTTCTAAAAATAAAAGAAGAAGGTTTCAAAATACTTACTGATGTGCATACAGAAGGACATATCAGTAGATGCAGAAATGTAGTTGATGTTTTACAAATACCAGCTTTTTTATGTAGACAAACTGACTTGATTGTTTCAGCTTGTAAAACTAACTGCATTGTTAATATTAAAAAAGGACAATTTTTAGCGCCTTGGGATGTAAAAGGTATTTTGAGTAAGTGTACAGATGCTAAAGAAGTCTGGATAACAGAAAGAGGTACAAGTTTTGGATATAATACTTTGGTTAATGATTTTACTGGAATGCAGTATATTATGCACAATATTACTAATGATTTGGTGTTTGATGTCACGCACTCTGTCCAGGCGCCAGGTGGACAAGGTGATTCAAGTGGGGGCAATCGCGACTATATACCAGGCCTTGCTCGCTCAGCCTCTGCTATGGGCATTAGTAATTTCTTTTTAGAAGTGCATCCAGATCCTGATAATGCTCCAAGCGATGGCCCAAATATGCTGAAGCTTGAAGATTTTAGTGATTTAGTAAAGCAGATAAAGGTTACGTTTGATGCCGCAAATAATTGGAGGTGGTTATGACAACAGCAATATTAATACCAGCAAGATACGCTAGTAGTAGATTTCACGGAAAAATGATGGTACCATTAAATGGTGTACCACTTGTTGAGCATGTATACAATAGATGTGCCGGTACTGGCTTAGATACATACGTACTTACAGATGCTCAAGAAGTTTATAATCATATGGGTGCCAATAGATGTTTAATGACAACAGATGCAGAAAACGGCACTGAACGTTGTATGCAGGTTATAGACGAAGTATTACAATATGACAGATATATAAATGTACAAGGTGATATGCCAGATATAACAAGCGACATTATACGTGCAGTAGAAGGAGAACTACAACGCAGTGATGTAGCAACTGCATACACACCGATGGATTTTAACTTGCGAAATGATCCAAACAGTGTTAAAATGATACACAGCAGAGGTAGAGCTCATTGGTTTTTACGTGCAAGTTTAACATACGGAGATCACCATCTTGGTGTATACGGTTATAATAGAGAAGCAAAGATTGTATACACAACAAGCAAAAAGTATAACGAAGAAGAAATAGAAAAACTAGAACAACTACGTTGGATACAAAATGGACAGAAGATAGGTGTAGTAGAAGTTGAGTTCGACGGCATAGAAATCAACACACCAGAAGATTTAGATAAATGGAATACAAAAAATGGCGTTAGTACATAAACATCTTATAATAAGAGCAGAAACAAAAAATACACCAAAAGATCCTAGCTGGTGTCATGGCTGGCTTACAGGTTTAGTAAACAAAATAGGCATGAAGATTTGCCAAGGACCTATTACTGCATACGTTGATGCTGTAGGTAATAAAGGGTTAACTGGTGTAGTTATTATCGAAACAAGTCACATAGCAATGCATTGTTGGGACGAAGGCGATCCAGGTTTATTACAACTTGATGTATACACATGCGGACCATTCAATCCTGACATTATATTTGAAGAGTTAAAACAATTTGAACCAGTTAAGATGGAATATAAGTATCTTGACAGAGAACACGGGTTAATAGAATATGCAGAATAAAGAAATAAAAAAAACTTCTATAAAAGATTATATAAGAACAATACCTAACTATCCTGTACAAGGTGTAAACTTTTATGATTTAAATAGTTTATTTGCAGGTCCATATTTTGATCAAGCTATGGAAGAACTGTTGATAAAGACACGTTGTAGATTTGAACACAGAACACCAACACACATAGTTGGCATAGAAAGCAGAGGTTTTGTATTAGGTAGTATACTAGCATTTGCAATGAACTTGCCTTTTATAATGGTGCGTAAAGCAGGAGCAAAGTATCCTGGAGATTTACTAGAAGAAAGTTATACGCTTGAATATGGTCAAGCAACGCTTACACTACAAACTGGTTTACTTGGACATACAGATCGTGTTATAATAGCAGATGACTTGGTAGCAACAGGTGGCAGTGTGTTAGCAACCAAACGTCTAGTAGAACAAACAGGTGCAAGTGTGTTAGGTATTAGTACAGTAATAGATTTAAAATATGTTAGAGAAGAGCCATTGCATATTGATATGGCATATTTAGAAAGGGTGTTGAATGCCCAATAAAGAACTAGACTTGTTTAAGGAACTTATTCCAAGCATCGATATGGGATTCAAAGAGCTATATGATGCCGCAGGAGAAGATGGCAAGAAAGATATAAAACTTGACTTATGGAACTTAAACCGTTATATTAGTAGTGTAAAAGGTAGCTATGAAAAAACTGCACTAGCAGTATTCAAAGTCAATGAATATTACAACAAGAATTGGAATGAGCTAGGTGGAACAAATCATGTCAAACTACAATGGCAACTATTGTGTGTTGCTGGTAAGACAGGCAAGAAACAGTTTCATCCTTGGATCGGACTAAAAAAGAAAAAAGACGATAGCAGTAAAGCAGTAAAAATATTAGCAAACATATATCCAAATATGAAAATGGACGAGGTAGAAACACTTGCTAGAATATCTACAAAAAAAGAAATTAAAGAGCTCGCCAAAGAACACGGTTACGAAAAAGTTGACGTCTAAACATACATGCGAATATTGCAATAAAAGTTATGTAAAAGAAAGCACATTGTTAGCTCATATGTGTGAACCAAAAAGACGTTGGTTACAAAAAGATGAAAAGCGTGTACAAATAGGATTGTATGCGTTTCAAAGATTTTACAAGTTAAGTGCAGGCCATAAAAAGGATAAAACATATGAAGATTTTGTCAAGAGCAGTTTTTACAATGCGTTCGTTAAGTTCGGCAGTTTTGTATCTAACGTTCGACCTCTATACCCTGACAAGTATATTGATTATGTGGTCACTAGTAATGTCAAACTAGACCATTGGTGTAAAGATGAAATGTATGAAAAATATGCTATTGAACTTATTAGGAAAGAAGGTGTAGAAACTGCACTTGAGAGATCAATAAATACAATGGTGCTATGGGCTAAAGAAAAAGAAAGTTCATATCAACACTATTTTTTATATGCAAGTACAAATAGAATAACTTGGGATATTAAGGACGGCAAAATATCTCCATGGTTAGTTTTAACTTGTGATAGTGGAGTTAAAGCACTTAACAGTTTTAACAACGAACAACTAGACATGATAAATGCTGTATTAGACCCAAGTCATTGGGCACTAAGATTTAAGCGACAACCAAAAGATTTTGAATACGCAAAGAAGATAGCAAAAGAAGCAAAACTATGAGGAGTAAATTAAATGCCAGATATTGACATAGACTTTGCAGATAGAAATATTTTACTAGATAAAATCGAGCATAGAGTAGCTCGTATGAATAGTGAGAAGAAACACAACACAGGAATATATGCGACTGAATGTCCACATAATCCAGTTGATAATTTAGCAACAATAGATTACAAGGCGGCAGAAGATCGCGGTTACTTTAAATTAGATTTTTTAAATGTATCTATATATAGCGAAATAAAAAGCGAAGAACATTTACAACAACTAATGAGAAAGGAGCCATTATGGGAACTATTGGAACACAAAGACTTCGTAGACAAAGTCTTTCATCTAAGCGGGCACGACAAACTATTAAAACAATTGAAACCTACATCGGTAGAGCATTTGGCCGCGACACTAGCGATT
>MDTC01056136.1_pt1 | contig 27545 bp, 12 predicted proteins | sample 811181 | NCBI WGS metagenome assembly MDTC01 (sample SAMN05326644, study PRJNA326480) | marine metagenome | isolation source: seawater | place: Pacific Ocean: North | collected 2011 | reverse complement strand
CTACGGTGTTCATGCGAGTTCTTAAGGTTTCCCTAACTGGGTCCGTAGTTGCTGAGACCTTAATCTCTTTGTCTCTCTCCGCCCTGTCAGACCACCAAAGGCAATTATTTTCTTGCTGGTGTGTGGTTGACGTTGTTCCTGTGCCACCAGAGAACCCAACAAGAGCCAACAGCCCGGAGTTAATTGTACTGGAGATTGTTACATTTCCTGCAGACCCTAGGGTTGCTTGAGTTAGTGATAAGGCGCCGGCTCCACCGGTTGGACCAGTGATAGAGATAGATCCGTTATGGCCGGCAGCGCTGAGGATTGCCGTCTTAAGCTCCGTTGCGTATGCGTCCTTATTGAACCCGGTGATTTGCACTCTTATTCTACCAGAGCCGTCGACTGTTGCAGTAGCTCCGTCCGAGTCGTCATCAAAAATGTAGATCTTCTCTAAGCCGGCTGCGTCTGTGATGGTAACAGTTCCTGCATCATAATTAGAAGTAGAAGACCCAATACAAGTTATTGTGGCGGTCGCGGCGGCAAGGGTACCAGTTGTTGTCGTCTCTTTTAGTGGAGCATGGCCATGTTCCCAGTCATAAAGGAGTTCGTTTATTGCGAGTATATTACCTTCAATCTTTGGGTCCTTAAACTCAAACACAGGAGACTTGTGTTGATACTTGCTTCTTTCAAAAGCATGACTCTCAACCACATCTTCAAGCCCCAACTTCATCGCGGATGTTGCGGGTTGGAGTTTCTCTAGCATCTTGCCCAATGAAGAGTCTATCCATTTGTAGTACTCTACAAACTTATCTAAATCTATATCGTTTTCCACCTGGGAAAAGAACCGATCTCGAAGCTTTTCCAGGCTCTTATACTGTTGCCGATATTTATAGACTGGTTCACCTACAAGATTGTTAAACTCTTTTACGCCGGCTAGCATTTTAATCATCTCTCTAGATATGACCTGATACATGCTCTTTTCATAAGTGAACAGATAGGTTACTGGCCTAGAATCAAGCTGAAACACTTCTATTTCGTGGTCTTTAATTTCTATCTTAGACCTGGAGTGCATATTATCAATCGGTAGGTATCTTACAGATGTTAGATGCTCTTGATCTATATTTGGTAACCCTGTAGAAATCGTGGAGGTTATTGCAGGGTATTTATAACCTACGATGGATCCAAGACTCTCCACAGAAGAGGCTGATCCTGATGAAGCATCGATAATCGATACCTTATTTGATGAGAAAGTGCTATCCTCAAACTGCCAATTTAAGATTAAAGTATCTTTTCTATCTCTATTGGCTCCTCTGTTGTCTCTTTTACCGTAAAAACTATATAGACGGCCGGTCGATTGAACTCCCTTTGCATGCTCCCTTAGCTCTTCAGTCTCCAAATAGTCATCCCACGCAGTGAGGTTTACAACTTTTGCATCTGAAATATTTAATAGTGACCCTGTAATATTAGTTCTTCGTGCGCCGGCATATAAACTTTTCTTGCCCTGCATGAAACTATCATATTGTGCTTTGGTTAATGATTCAGAAAGTTCAAAATTTGAAGTCAAGACATCCAGATCATATCGATAGCCTGCAAATTCTATTTTATACGTGTTGGAAATATTGTTATCAAAGTCACTTAATGGCATTCCAGAGTTTTCTGATAATCTTACTGATAGGTGCCACGGTGTATCGTCATACACTCCCCTAAAATAGGGAGTCTTAATTTCAGTAAACAACCCTGCAGATGAAGATAGACTAAAATAACTGCCTTCTCGATCAGTTCCTGATTTAATCGTCTTAACCGAGAGGCCCGAATTGTTGGGCGAAGATAAGAAAAGCTCTTGGTCACTAACTTGATTGGTACCGAAAATGGAAGATGTCAAGGCTGTATTTTCTACTTTTGTGACTTTCGGGAAAATAAAATTTCCTTCTAGGGTGAAAGACGTAGAATCATTCTTTCCTTCTATGTAATTTTTTTCCTCAGAAGTTGTTGCTGTTTGATGCAGAGTCACTCCAGTGTTTGAGCCTGTGAAAGAGAGAGACTTCACTTTAATAGCTGAGTATACTGGTTCGTTTTTTATCTCTTTTTCTATGTTGTTGATATATGTGTTTGGCGATATTAAGTCTTCATCAACCCCAAAACACCTAATAAGGTTTCTAAAAGCCGCGCGGGTGCCCTTTGTTGTGTATATATTGCTAAGATTATTATAGACTGAACTCAATATTTGTTCTTTTACTATTTCTGCTTTTGAATATATTAATTTTGGAAGACCAGTGGCGTATTCATCGTGTGTATTAGTTCCTAAATTGTTAAAATATTCGGAAGTGTTTACCTTATCGATGATTGGCAGCTCACCAACATCCCAGCCCCGGGCTGCTAGATTTTGAAATGAAAATTTTCGTTGAGATAAACCATCATAATTGTTCGTGAAATCTTGGGGGGCACCAAGAATGGAAGAAAAATTTGATTTATAATTATCAGATGAAGTCTCATAGAGCTGTGGAAGATAAGTTGTTAGTCCTATTTGAGATACTCCCTTAATTAAGAGCCTTATATCATCAAACTTTGACGCGATGGCCTGTAGTAATATGGAGAAATTACTATCTAAATTACTACTGCCTTCTGGAATGTCAAAGGCCCATTGTGGAACAGTATGAAATAGTGAAGAATTATTATATTTATCATGTGTTTTTGCGATCTTTTTAAGTTCTAATAATCTACTCTTCACTAGAGGAGAATTGCCATTGATAATGGGGTCTCCTACTTCTCTGTTGTGGGTTATTGAAGATGACGCCTTTGTTATCGCGGATTCGGTAGATCTAGAAGTGTCCCTATATCCTATGAATTCACCGTTGTTCAGGCGGCCTGAATAGTCAACTACTACTGAATCAGTATTTGATAGGCCAGTAACTGACTCGTTAAACTTATAGTAAAGCCCTAGGACACTGTCAATTGACTCACTGTCGGTTGCGCCAACCGTTGGTCGGTCGAAATAGTCGCTTATTTGTTTGGCTGTGCGCTTTTGTTTCCAAATTCGAACATCATCTAAAGACCCGCTGAACTGACCATATCCTTCGCCTGCGCCGGCGGAGTCAAAGTCCATGCCTAAAGCACCGATTACTCCTCTAAAATGACTGTCGACGGCGCCGAATGTTCCGAAACCTCCTGTAGGTACTGTTTTGTCCTGCTCGAATAGGCCATCAATATATAATTCGCATTTCAAGACGTCGGCTTCTACCCCGAAAGAGAATGCATAATGATGCCAAGTGTTGTCTAGGACAGCTGCCCGGGCGTCATCTGATGTGCCGATTAATTTTCCAATCATGCCCTTGGAACCGGACATATAAGTCACGCTAAAGGCGCCGTCCGGCAAATCTGAGTCTAAAGAGACTTGCATTCTGCCATATGAGTCTGATGACTCAGCGGCCGCATCAGTAAATACATCGACAACAACTTCCCTCTTTGTCTGGCCCGCTGGATAGTCATCTTTTTTCATCCAAAATTCTATTGTGTTTCCGGTCGATGGATTTATCTTTAAGCTGCTTTCGCGGCTCGAAGAGGAATCAATCACTGTTCCGACATAAGGGCCACCTGAAAACTTAATATATTCTGGTGTTGAACTCTTCGCGTATTTCCCTTTTGTATCACTGACACTACCCCAGCCGTTGCTACTAAATGCTGCAGAGCCGGTGGCCATAGGGTATTGCCTTTGAAGTATTGCCAGGTCGATAGCGGAAGCTGACAAGGCCCATTGCACTCTTTCGTAGTTTGAGCCGTCATACGGATAGGAATTATAAATATAAGAAAATGAATTTTCATAATATTTTTCAGCGCTTCCGTAAACCGCGAAAGACGCAGGGTTATGAATATCAATCGGTGGAATTGCTCTTCTTAAGAACTGAGCATATGATTCCGCGTGCTGGGATGATTCTATATCATTCGCCTGTCCTGGCGTGTCGGATGATATCAGTTGATATCCTTCCTGGAAAGGCTCTTGTCCGACTACTACAAACTCTTGTAATTGCTCCTTGAGCAGTGAAACTTTTGAATTCTCTGGCTGCCTAGGGAGGTAAGGGTACTTATTGTTATCTGTCATGGGCTAACTCTAAATCTAAATTTCTCTGGTTGTTCTATATAATCTGATCCGTCTTTTAGCAGGAATGAGATTTCATATGCGTTATTTGGCTCAAGTAATGTCATATCCAAATCGAAGAAAGAACCCTGGTTATCGTATGAGACTGAAGAATAACTAGGTGTTGAGCCGGTTGAGTATGATACTACCTCATAATTGTCATAAACTTTAGTTATTTTATAGAATAAGTCTCTTATGTTGTTGATTGGAGCAGACTTTGAAGCTTTAGTGTAGATGTTTGGCTGCCAATTCTTGTCTCTCGTGTAAATCCTAAAAGTTGTCCTCTCGTCTTTCAGATAAGAATCTTTCAAATTTGTTATATTAAGATTATAAGACGGCATCTCGTAAGAATTGTCATGAGACTCATTATAAATAGTGAAACCAGAACCGGTGGTCAAGGTAGTCGCGACGCCGGCAATCGACTTAGCCCAGACGTCGTAAACAAATGTCTGTGAACCGGTGTATGCAAATGAGGCTTTATACACTCCTGTTGCGTGCTTACTGGCTGTGATGTGTCGGACGCTTGCTGGCAAGACACCTCCCGCATTAGGTACCAACTTTTCCCCGGCGCTAGTTGGTGATGGCACGGTATGAAGAGAGACGACCAAATTTGACCCAATATTTGGCAAGTCGTAAAATGAACCTCTTCTTTTGTTATACAGAAATATTGTATTTAAATTTTCTGCAGCAGGAGCGAGTGAGCTAGACTTTGCTATATAGTTCCTATCGTCTTTTATAGAATCATCCCACTGAGCTTCGAGTGCTGGTCTACGAAGGTATTCGTGAGACCCTCTTGCTAAAAACTTTTTTGTATAATATGAACTTTGTTTCGATCCGTTTTCATATTCTTCTGCTAGTTTGACCACCATTCCATAATTAGGCATTCCAGTACCAGAAGTAAAGTTGACTATAGTTGCTCCGTTGTCGCCGGTGGGAATATTTGATGAAATATTAGTATTTCCATGAAGCCCAGTGGCGGATTGTGTCATATTAAGGACTGTTGTATTAGTGCTAGTCACTATCTTTAATTTAAAATCTAAATCAACCCTGTCTTTTAAGATTGTGGCTGTGGCAGTTGAGTTGGCGCCAATACCTAAGTACCAAGTGTTACCTAGTGAATACGCAGAAGTCCCATTTGTTTTAAAGACATACTTAAACTCCTGACCTTCGTGGGAGCGTATGGTCAGAGTAGGGTCATCTAATCCACCTGCAAAAGCAGATAAATTGTTTGAATTTCCAAGTGATTCTGTGTTTGTTTGGCCGTTACCTTTTGTTCCAGAGATAGCATGTGTAAATGTTATAGTCGCGCTGGAGGCGTCTATAGGCGCCGCGGTGATCTTATCTTTAGTCGTTGAGTTAGCCGCATTAACAGAAATAGCAATTGCTTGCCCCAGCTTTACCGCAGTATTAGCATCACTTATTCCGATGATATTGTTCCCTGATGAAGCAATATTTGTTCCGCTATTAGTAGTAAAGGTATGTGAAACGCCGTCTGCATCCTTTAGGATGAGTTTTGCAGCGTTGGCCAGATTTGTGGTGTTGTTGACCAAAATCGTCGCCGTCGGGGCCTTCTTGAGCGAGTTTTCAAATCCAGAACCGAAAGTCACACTGCCGGCAGCTGCAACGATTGAATCTCCGCCCTTATAATATTTGATCCATTCTTCTACTAGGCCAGTGACATCGATGTTCAGATCTTCTGTTCCCTCGGATAAAAACTGAGTGTGCTCCATCGGAATACTAGAAGTTATATATGTAGATTTCCCGTAGTCTGAACCTGTGCTGTGCCATACATTTCCTGTAGATGCTGTCAACCAATTGCTAGGTTCTGTGTTCAGGTAGCTCTCCATATCTAGGCCGTCACCTTCAGTCCAGCTACGTAATACAGGGTGGGCTACGATTTGATAATCTTCAGGAGTTGTTTGGCCGTGTTCGGAATTGAAAAACCTTAACTTAAAACTCACAGAACCACTTTCGGGTAAAATGGAAATATCTCTGTCTTTCGAGATAGATTCTACTGGAAATTCAGATAAAATCCGAGTCATCTCGAGTGAAGAACTGCTGGCCTGGCCGTATATCGAAAACAATTCTAAGATGTCCGAGGCGCCCATATTTGAATTAAAGGACCTAGATGTCAAGTTTTCTCTAAAAGCTGCAGAAATTGTATTATCTTTTGTTGCAATATATCTTTTTATACTCATTTTAAGCTATCCCTACTGTCCCCGATATATCATCTAGGTATTTTATTTCCCATATGGAATTTTTTGGTATATAAATGTAACTATCATTTGGGTGTTGGTTTCCCAATACATCGTATGAATAGCTGCTATAGTTTCCGGATGATAGATTCTTAACCTTAACTCCGTTGCGTGGTGGGACTCTGACTATCTCTGGCATTGCATTCAATATCCTTTGCACCTCAGAAATGTAAAAGTACTCTCCAATGTCAGGGGGTATAACCATAAGTTCCTCATACACTCTCCTCTTAAGAGTGGAGAGAAAGGTTTGCGGGTTTACGTTGGGCTTTATAACTACATTAATTTCTAGACCAAGATTAATTATATTTGCGTCGAAAAGGTCGATGCTATCCGATATCATCCTCACTGCGTTTAGCCATGTTTTCACGTTTTGCTTAATCAAGGAAGAGCAAGGTTCGAAGTCACCCCTTGCAGACTCTCCTATCAAATATATATTCAAGTTTCTTCTTAGGTCATTTGTGTCTGTTACCACCGAAGCCCTTCTGACTGCACCATAAGATTTGGGCATTGCATATATAGAAGATACATAGTCCTGTTTAGTAACAGCGCGACCTTGACTAGAGTACCTACCTAGGTGTCTCTTTTTCAGTTCTTCCGTAGTCGGGACGCTAATTCTGCCATTTATGGGTTTTTCATTAACTACTTGCAGATTGTCTCTTACAAACTTCATATCTGCTGCAGACATTAGATGTTCATTTTTAAACTTCAAGTTTGCTTCTAACATTTCGTTGACAGTGCCGACTGCAGCATTAGAATTCGATGTTGTATTGCTTTTATATGTTATAGTTAATACAGTGTTACTGGGTGCTACACCCAGAGAATCTGATGATATCAGACTTAACGCGTCTTGTTTTGGACTCGCAACATAAGGTAGTCCTGGTCTACTAAGTATAACGCTGCTAGGATCTGCGATCGAATTAGTTGTGAGGTTTGCTTCGGATCCATGCCCAAAAGAAATATAAGACCTTTCTAGTTCGCGTTCGACGATAAACCTCCTTGGGACAGGTTTGGGTTTCATTATGGAAGGTGAAGTCGAATCTTGGTTTTCTGGGTCTATTATTGGAGAATATACAACATCTTGTGTCAAATGATCAACTTTTGTCCACTCTCTTCCTTTGTCGTCAACACAACTGACCACAGACAAGACTGAAGAGTCAGGAATCACCAGCTTTCGAAATCTAACGTGGTCGCCGATTTCGATAGTGAACTTTTTTTCCACACCAGATTCGACATCTACTAAAGTCTTTAATAGAAACCAATCTATTTTGGAACCGTCTGCAGATAATATATGGCCTACAACTTTAGAGTTGTTCTCGCTTAGCACAGTATCTGTAATTGTGGTATATTCATTGCCCCCCGATGATCCACATCTAGATTTGGCTCGGAGCGTGACTTCTCCCAGTGGATCTAGTCCAGTACCATGTGTATTTGCTTTTCTGTAAGACAGAATTGTACATTCGCCAAAAGTCGGAGTCTCAGGTTGGACACTGTCTGAATTTGGAGCAAGAGTTTGGTAGTGGCTTACGAAAGAGGCCGGTTCGATACAAGAGGCTGCATTAGATTCATTTGCGGCATGATCTATATAGTGATGAAGCTGGTCACCCACCATGCTGACTAGGTCTAACATCAAGGCCCCAAAGGATGATTGATTAAAGTCTTGATATGTATTTGGGTAATATCTTTTTATATAAGTCTTCAGCTCGTCTTTGATTTCTCTAAAGCTTCTAGTCGTATAGTCAATTTCTACTTGGTCGCGAGAAGGTCTGTTTCCTGACATATTTTGTACACTCTCTTGTTTTATTATTCGGATTTAATTATTTCTAATACAATAACTATATCTTTATTGTTAAAAAAAATAATTTTTACTACGTCACAAAGGGAAAACGCCTTAAAGAGTTGCTTAATTTTGTGATGTTTTGAATATCTCGAGCTGATCGATCTGTTAGAACATCCTTTATAGTTTTCATGAGCTTGTCTACTACAAACAACACAGAAATCATTCTAGGAAAAAAGTTTATACTAAAATTTATATTCAACACAGCTATATTCTCGTCCATATTTTCTTCATCTGATATAAATTGAGCTTCATTTATTACAATATCTGGCAAATACTTTCTCACTTGTTTTTCTAACCTGGTTCTAAATTCCCCTAATTCTGGGGAGTTATAAGTCTCGAACAAATACCTATCTAGACCTACTCCTAAATCTGGATTCATTGGCCATTCGCCCGGGTTAGTTCTTAAAAGAAATATAAAATCTTGTATTATTGATTCTCTCAAATCTTTCACCGGTTGGTACGGGCCATGGTTTGGCGAAATTGTTAATGGCCATCGTGGCTGTATTTGTGGTTCACCTATGTTAGTCGGCATTAGTCTTTATCTCCCTCTCTAAATAGTGGTGCACCAATATATTTGAAAAGAGATTATTCAAAATCTTCAGGATTAGGCATTTGACCGAAAGGAGAGGGGAGAGGAGAACGGCAAACCCTCTCCTCCATATGCTCTGGAGTGTATAATGCTGGGGCTCCATCGTCGCAGGCGCCGGATCGTTGGCGCATCTTCTTTTCGCCGGGCAATTGGTATGTTGATAATGCCAAAATAGTAAAAGGAGACAGTGGGTGTCCGTAGCGGTCAGCGTTCCATGGTTTCAAGCCTTCGTCAGGCCATTGTGACTCATGGTCCATACAAGGCACGCCGAATGCAAACACGCCGTCCATCAAAGCGACAGGGCCTTTATACAAATAGCCTACTGCCCTCTCCAGGGTCCTCTTCATAGGCTTTGTGTCGCCATCGAAGAGTGAGTCGACTGAATACCATATGTCTCGACCGGTGGAGACGATCACTGTTGAATATTTGCCTTTCTCACCCTCGGCGTTCCTTTGGAGGCCGGCGCTCATGAGTGACTTATCAGCTGAGACTGTTCTGATACCATCCCAAGAAAGGTTCTCTATGTTACAGTTTTCCCAATGAGTCTTCATTTCTTTGTAAGCTGGGTCTATAGTGCTGGCAATGCCTCGGAAAAGCGCCGAAGGGAAATACTTTATGAGATCTTTCAACATATCTTTAAAGTTATCAAAGAATTCCTTAGGAATAGCCAGGTCAAAACAATCTAGGTTTTCTGGATTTGATATTGGATTATCTGTTAGAGACTTCATAGCTTCCGCTTGGCTGTGATTATTCAAGAATTCATTTCTTTCTTTGGCATTCAGTCCGGACATCTTAGTCAAGAATGCTAAATTATGTTTTGGGGTTTGTAAAATACTAGGCATAGTGCTGTATCCAGACAACAAAGAAGTTGCGTACACTGTGCTTATAGCTTGAAATCTTTTTACAGGCAAAACATACTGTAGAAGCGCTTTTGTTTCTGGTTTTCTAAGGAGCCTTTCTGATATTCCTCTCTGCCTTAGATGGTACTTCTCTTTGAACGAACTCAATGGCCAGCAATTGATCATCACTTCTCCTAAAGGAGAAATGTCTAAACGCTCTTCACCTAATGGAACTGAAAGAAATTTGTCCATTCTTCCGGTTCGCAACTCCTCTGAGGGTTTTCTGAGGATTGTTGATCTAGACAGATCTGTTATCTCCGAAGCCCCGAGCGCGCGACCATCGCGATCGTGCCGGCCTATGTGGTCGTTTATTGGGATATTGGATACAAACCTGCAGATCTGCTCAACTGTTGAAGTTCTCATCAAGCCCTGCTTAACTCCCAACAAAGCTTTATCAAACACAGCTGATGAGATAGCTTGATCAATGCCAGTGGAGCCGTTGAGTGCGGCCATGTATGTGTCTTTAATATTGATCACAGTGCCTGCAGATATTGGCAGGCTGTGAATAGTGTTAGCAGGCAAGCCTGGTATAGCTACGGGGGATGTATACAGCAGCTTTAGTATAGCTTTATTATACTGTTCTTTTAGCTGTAGTGGGCTCATAGCTGCGTCAAGATTAGTGTCAGTAATTTGTTTGTCTAGTAAGTACTCGTTAAAAGATTTAGTCCGCGGACTATAGTCAGTGTTGCCAGGGGTAAAAACAAATTTATACATCTCGTAATCCATCTTAAGTAGGATATCTTCTGGTCGGCCGGCGAAGACCGAAGTCATTTCCTCTTCTTCATAAATCGCCAAGCTGCTCACATGAGCAGCTCGGACATTCTCCGCGAAACTATCAAGGTTGTCCTCTACTTGGCCGTCAAAAGAATTATTATACCCTTCCAGCGCTGCTTGCCAGGTGTTATGCGGATTTGCATTGCTGGGGTCATGGAGCCTAGACTCGGGGGTCACAAAGTCCAAAGGGTCGAATTGTCGAGGCGCAAATTCGCGTTGATTCAGAAAAGCTAGAATACCGATAGGGCCAGTTCCGAAATTGCCATTAAAATTAAGTCCTAGGGCGCCAAAACGGCCGTTACACACTTCGTTGTGAAATAGGATAGTTGTTCTTATGAGCCATTCAACGCCGCCGCGGTTTTCGAGTAGATTCGAAAAGAATCCGTTTTCTCGGGCATTGTAACCTAGATCGGACCATGGGATCCATTCCTCCATATTTCGAGGCTTTATCGCCATTTGAGCTGCTTCTACGTGACTGTCCGATCCGGCTAAACGATGGACAACACGGCCGTTGCCGTCGCCATGCATAATACTTATTTCTTTCATTCTTACGCGGTCTTTCCAGTCACCATTGAATGAATTAGTATCATTATAGCCGGGTATTCCGGTCACTCTGAGGCGAAACATTTGCGAATTCTGACGGCCACTGGGCATGCCCAAGAAGTTTGTATCGGTACTGTGGCTCATATTAATGCATAACATAAAAAAGAGCTTTCTAAATTCGTCACTATGGGCGCCTAGGCCGTCGTCGCCGAGGTCCATAACCTCTGAGAAGGTCCGGCTCGTGTCAATCCAACACAGCATAATATGCATATAATATAAACAGGCCAGGGCCCAAGGAACTTTCTGGCGGACGACAGCCAGACCTGCGCCATCTTCTTCTTCGTTGGCAGGAACTGAGTTCCAAAATCTTTGGTTGGCGCCTTGCTCTGGGTTGACGTTTTGTACCAAAAGATCTGCTGAAATATCATATTGAGCCATGGCAGAAAAAGCAGCTATAGTATCCTCCGGGGATAGGTTTGAATCTTTTATCTTTTGGTATACCTTTATCATAAGGTTTAATGCATATGGTGCCACTGGGTTTGTGAACTTTGTTTCTCCATATAAAATATTGCACTCTGACCTTATTGAGTACATATACCTTCTTGCTACCATCACTCCTATTCCTGTGAGAAACTGCATTATCAAGTCGAATGCTTCATCCACCTGCACTTGCTTTATAGTCTTTGAGTTTTGAGCTTTAATTCTGTAAACTGCTGTGTATACATTATCTATCGGCGCGTCCTCTGGTGCAGGTATTATAAAATCTTCGATTTCGTCTTCTGCTTCTGCTGCTTGGTCCATTTGTATCAGCCGTCTTATAACTTCAGCATTCTTTTTATTACGAAAAAAAGCAGGATAATTGTATAGGCTATCGAGGTTTACGCTACCGAAATGATTATTTGCGGCGCCGATTCGAGAGGTCTTATTCAGTGTGTGCTTAATTACCGACCTAATAAAAATCGATACGTCTGCCATACTGAGGCGGCCATCGGAATAGTACAAAGTATTGTTGTTTTTATTGTGAAACGGCATCTTAATAGCCGGGATTCTATTATAATTTACTAGATATTCGCCGGCGCCGTCGTTCAATAATCCAGATACAGGGCCCCGAGGAGGTTGAATTAGTTTCCCGTCGGCGGCATACCCCTCCAAGCCGCGGATCTCACTAGGTTTGAATTCACCAGTTGCGTAGCGAGGTATAAGAGTTTGGTTTTCACCTCGAAAATAATAGTCTATGGTGTTTATGCTTTCCGCCATGGCGCGCCGGGTTTCGACCCGGTTACCTGGTGAGAAGTCTGGGGTGAGTCTGTATTTTTTGTCATCCCGTGAAAAACTAAAAAAGTTATGATTGCGCGCAATAGAATATGGCATAGACATGCCAGCAGGAGCCGAGAGCGGGCATATTAAAGAATTAACGCTATTAAAGCCACAAACGGCCGGATTGATGAGTTTGCGCCTTGGTGTGGTCTGAGCGTCTAAATGTTTGATGTTGCCGGGGAGTCCGCTTTCAAGGGCGACAGTAGGAAGCAAGGCCTGAGACCAGGATGGTAAAAACCCTGTTGTAAACATATCGGTAGCAGCCTGGCGACGATGATGGCCGGCATGGGCATGGGTTACATCAAAGGCGATGTCATCTCTGCTCCTAGTGGCGAGGGTGAGCCCAAGTGGTGCAGTTTGAGTGAATGCCAAATCTGGTAAATTAGCGTTTCCTAAAAGCATCATATTTATCGCCTCTTGAGACGTGGCTTTTAATGTTCTATCTTCTATGTTGGTTGGAATAATATTTGTTGTAAGATTTCCTGGTAAACTTAGATTTTCACCTTGCTCTTGGGTTAATGGCGATACAGTCTGTGCTGTCAAATACCCCCAAAGGGAGTCTGGCCTCTTCTCTCTAAGGAAGGAGTTTAAGACCCCCTTGATAGCCGTGAGAGATTGGAAAAAAGTGCCTGTTGAGGTTCTGGGGTTACTGAGATTATAATCTTTCTCAAGCAAATAGAACCCAGTTGGATTTATCCCACTTCGGCGTATCAGGTTTCCTCGCGATGAAAATAGCCGATCTAACTCTGCTTTAGAGTTATAGTTTGGATTGTTTGCGGCCGAAGGGTCCGTATCATTTTCAAAAACCTTAGAGTATATCCTTTCGATAGAGCAGAACTGTACTCGACTGGTTGGGTTTAGTGCAGAACTTCTATAAATTTTTTGCATGCCTTGCTGTGTTCTATCAAAAAAGTCTAAAGAGAAGTCGGGAAATCGCCCTGTCCACTCTCTCTGTCTGTCAGCTCCTGGAGCAGCAGCAGCAGCAAGGATCTTGTTATCGAGAGAAGTTATTCTGTGCGGGTTATCATCATCATCTGCAGATAAGGCCTGAACGAAGCCGTTGTGAAGGCTGGTAAAGTCAGTCATGATATCCCTTATAGCTACATTAAGTTTGCCTATGTTTGACTGTATCGCGTCTAGGCGGGAAAGTCCTTGTGTAGTTATGGATGTTGACTCCTTAAGGTCTTCTAAGTATTCTGGAAGGACCACTTTGCAATAGACTTCTGAAGGTCTTGATTGGTCAGAGATATACACTCGTGTCACCAATATTCTTAGGGGTATAGGATATATGTTTGGAGGTAATAATTTATGTTTTTTAGCTCTGAGATCCAGGAGGCGGTTAGCCCGGGCTTCAAAGAACTCGGGTACCTCATGCAGAATCTTACATGTTTCACCCCGGGGGTCTTCTGAATCTAGGCGTGCGGCGCCTAGATTCATGGGGTCCCCACCGCCGATTGGTTGAAAACTCCAAGATTCATTCTGGGCTCTCCTGAGCCAGTGGAACATACTAGCTTCGACGTTAGTACGCTGAAAAGGACAATCTTCTTCTCTATAGTTCTCATTAGCTGTCTCTGTTCCGCGGGCGTTTGAGTTCGCTGACGCGTTCGCTATAAGCCATGGCGCGGTAAGAGCTATATTCGATAATTTATCGATGCCCATAGGTCGTATAATGTATGGGCCCATCGGAGCGTGCGACTCCGGGCGTGGGTCGGATCTTCTCATAAAGAACGTGCGACTGTTCTGAACTAAAGCTGGATCCAGCATTGCGTTGTTATCGTTCGCATCTATTCCGACTAGATGGCCATCGGAGTCATACCCGTCTACCTCGTCATACAGTGGCCGCAATGTGTTTGCGTGGAAATGCTCAAAAAGATCAGAAGTCTCTTGTTCCGGGATAAAATGCAACACTGCTGGGTCAAATGTATCCCCTATTGTGAATGAACCATGGAGGCCTGCCAGGATAGACGCGTCGCCAGAGAATTCGTAAACCGTCTCGACCCAATGTTCTTCTCTTGTTACTTGATCTCGGGGACTCATCAAGGGCGTCTCAAAGGCCGCGCGGGCGGTGTCAAAACTTTGCTCGTCTTCAAACTCTCCTAGCTTGTTTTCAAAAATTCTTTGGTGGCGCGCGGCGGGATGGCGCATATGAACAAGCTGGTCTCGTGTTAAATCAAAAATGTTATTATCATTGACAAGGAGTGTTCTTCCGAGAAGATCTCTTTGGATCCCTAAGGTCGCAGCTTGACTATCTTTGCCAATTGGAAAAGTCAAACCGTGTGGGATTCCATAAGCTCTCAGCATTGAGCCGTTATCTTGGTCAACGCGGTCCGGGCCGTTAACAAACCTAATGTTCAAGCCATCTATGTTGGTGAGTTCAATATTCTCATAATGCTGAGTCAAGGGCCCGGATTGAAAATCATGTTTAAGGTTTTCAGATATATACTCAAGATATTCTTTTGAATTCTCAGAGGCTTCTAGTAGAATATCAGACATTTTGGAAGATTGTTCAAGCGTTGTAAATGCGCTCGGGTCACCGATATACCTTAATCCTAATTCATGGTACATCTTCATAAGATCTTTGCCATCTTGAGCTATTATATAATAAGAGTCTTCAGAGTCGCCGTGAGTTATTGAGTTGGAGCATGCTCTTCGCAAAGCCGCGGCTCGCTGATCGCCTGGAAAGCTTATACTGCCATTCAACATCTCATGGAATTCAGAAAGAGAAGTATCATCCAGTGCGCCTTCAAAGAAGCTGCCAAAGCCGTGGCTTATAAAATCTTTGTTAAATTTTACGATTCTTCTAGTCTTCTTGATAAATCTGGTAGGGGTTCTATCTATTGTATAAGGATACCCGTCGACTGTTTGGACGTCTGTATTGCGTTGGCGGCCGCCTGTGGCACTATCAGGATCCTCATCATAGTCATAAAGGCCCTGCATGTGTTTTATATATTTATCCAAGTCATCTTCATTCAAGGCACCGTTTATTGCTCCCAAGAAGTCGTCGATATGAAAGATCTCTTCTCTTTTATCTATCGTGCTATCTGCGTCATATTCTTCAACAGAAGAACCCTGAGCACTGCCTGGGATAGCTGGTGTTTCTTTAAAATCATAATTTTCAATATTTGGATGTGAAACATTTTGCAAGCGACCTAAAGAGTCTTTAATATTTAATTTTTGTGGAATCCTGTTTTCTACATCGGTAAATAATTCCGGGTTGTCATCAATATTAGCTGTAGTGAAGGCTTCTATTATCTCCCTAGTCGGAAGAATCAAAGTCTCAAGAGCAGCTAGCGGACCAGTAACCCTTAGACCGTGTTCAATATGGAAAAACGGATCATTACCATTTACATGATTAAGTGCTGTGCGTACCGAACCAAGACCAGAGTTGCTGTTTTCGATTTCTGGGTTTATTATTACATTATTTGTATCCCTTAAGGGGTGCTGCCACCAAAAATACGCAGGGCGCTCAAAATTTCTAAGATCTTCGGGCGGCTCTACAATCACTTCTCCGACGTCATTAATAAAAACGCCGGCTTCGATATCAACTGGGTCCCCGTCGATCGATATCATAGTCCTGGAAACTTCTGATTGCGGTATAAAATAGCTCGTAAACCATTTATAGTAATCTAGATTCGGATTATTGTTATATACATTTTTAGATAAGTCTTGCATTTTCATTGATTGCTGCTGGACTAGTCTTTTTAACGCGATATATGGGGCTTGTATACCGGTAATTCTTGAAATTATAGGCTTCCACTCATCCCTAATCGACGGGATTCTTTCTATTTCGTGCTTTATGAATTCGTAAATAAACTCTTTCATCAAGGGTTCATCATAAACACCTTCAAAATCCCAAACAGAATATGCTAGGGATCCCTTCAATAACAACTCCACCAAACAAATTCTAACAAACCCAATCATGCAAACGTTCTGTATTGCTTTCTCTATCGGGCCGAGGTCGTCATAATCGACATTTTCAAATGAATTCTCTGGCCTAGACATTTCTGCTCTGAGCTGACGGCCAATTTCATCCGTTATGAGTTTTTCGAATGACAAGGTTCCAAGCTGAGATACACTATATCTGTTTTTATAACAATCCTCTATCTCGTTGTAAAAAACCTGGCCAGCGACTCGTCGGCGGAATGAGTCAAAATAACCATCCTCATCGTAAACTCTTGAATTTCTTAGCGAATAAAAAACTTGCTCAAAGATACCTTCTAAAAATTCTGGGTATTGTTTATGATATAAATTATCTCTGATTTCCCCGTCAATTGTTAATTTATCAAACTCTTCCTGTATTTCATCGGCGCGTTCGGCGTCGGGAACCTCATACCTTTGCGCCATTGAAGTTAGAGATTTCAAATGCATTCTTGCAAATATTTCTCTCCTAGTATAAACCCCGGGAGGGATGTTGTGATAGTTAGAAAACACATGAGTGGCGACTGTGCTGCCACGATCATGTGAAGCTTCAATATAAGTCACTTGGCTGTCGCCGGATCCGACAGTTATCAGATTGGCGTCCTGGATCTCATTATCTGGACCCACTATTGAATCACAAAACCGGAAAACTTTTGGATTTTCTGCACTTGTATCGCGGAATAGGTTGTCGCCATATAATGTTATAGTATATGGATCGTATTTCTTTTGATCCAGTGAGTCCTCTGGGAGCGCGCTCGTTTTTGATTTAAATTCATACAAAGAGATCGACGGACCCGGGACGCCGAGCGCGCTCTTGAAATCTATCGTTAACTTTCTAACGTCGGGCCCATCGATGAATCGGTTGTTTTGATCGACAGCCGGTGCATCAAAATAAATCCCCTGTGTTGGATGAGTTAGCGGATTTAGACCTCTCGCGGCGATGTCACGGAGTTCGGCGGAAGTCTCCTTACTAGCGCTTAATACATCTTTTATTATTTCAAGGTGCGATTCATGTGGTATAGGTGTTGAAACATTTGGCAAGTATGTCGACAAGATACCTTGCAACTCCATAAGCCTATCTTGCAGCACCTGTTGTAAATAACTGACTTGGGATCCTGGTTCCAGCTCTTCTGCGCTTTCGGCGTTCGCGAGGAGCTTATAATTATTGACAAAGTGATAGGGTACACCAGATTCATATACCAAGTAATTGCTGCCGAAATTAAACAAACCTAGGTTTGCCTGGTCAGCGTGCGCGGTGAAGTCGATTTGCGCAAGGGTGTCCTCAGCTTGTTCACCTGACGTGATATACTTGTTCGTAATATTGTTTGATTCATCTTTTTCAAAAAAACTATTGCGGCTAAAACCTATTGGCCTTGGATACAGACGTGTCTCTTTGGAATTACCGGCGCGAGACCTCTCATCGTAGGTTGCTTCGCGGTAGGGGGCTAGCGCTTCTTCTGCTGGCCAGAGTTGATGCTGTGGTTTTGCCGAAGCTGGGACATTATGGATTGGATGAGCCGCATTAGCCGCATTTTGATATTTAAAAAGTTTAAGGATTCTCTTATCGCTGGTCTCATATTTTTTTGTCTCGTATATTTGGTGTAAAATATGGATTTGCTTTTGCAAAGAATCGATCGAATTAGCTCCGCCGGATGCTTCGTCTCTAATAACTTGAAGCAGTCTAAAATTCTCTAGTATGGTTTCTACTGTTATGTTAGCTGCATCGTCGAAGTCTTCGTCTTCTGGTGTTGGTAATTTAAACCCATCTAGATAATAAGCTGGACCATATGCACTCAATGAGGAAACATAAGACATCTTTGTTGGTTCGAACATGTCCTTTATTGATTTAATTGCTTGGTCATTTAGATTCTTTGGTAACTGATTTACTATCGCGTCAGGGTTTGACATGTCTAGTAACGGAGGGATAATTGCATTCAGGCCCTGTTCCGATAGCAGTTCAAAGGCGCGAGCCTGAGACATCAATTGATCTTTAGCTTCGTCTAGAACCCGGTTGATATCTTCTTCAGATGCGTCGTTGGCTAGCAAGCTTCTTCTCAGGTCAGATATGGCAGTCGCAGTGTCTTCGCATGTTGTTGCTGTTGTTAGCCAGTCAGTACCTGACAGTGCTTCGCAAAAGCCATCCGGCATGAACGTGCCGATATGGTCATATAGTTGCATAATAGATTCTTCATCGTCTAATTGATCCAAACCCATTGATCTAGCTATCGAGGTTAACATTGCTATTGTAGCTGGATCTAGTGGGTCACCTTGTAGTAAACGACACAATTCTCGGTTTGTTAAAACTACTCCTGATCGTTCTATAAAGTCGGGCGCCAAATCTGCGTTCTTCTGGTCTAGGCCTAAATCAACGAGGCCTCGAGCCATAGCATTCTGGACTACGGAGGTTGAAGAACTAGCTTCCCCATATAATTGATCTCTTAAGATCTCTTCACACCATGGTATTCTTAAGAAATCTATGATTGTTCTTGCAAGAGTACATAAGAATCGTCCAATGATCTTACCTAGCTTATCCCAAAGAAATTTCCAGGCTCCGGCCCACCATCTAAATATGCTAAAATCTGGCCAATCCGGATAACTAAAGTCAGGTATGCTGAGATTGAACGCTGGGATCTTTAGACACTTTAAGAAATCACATAAGAGAGCCCCGGGAGATACTCTGTGAATAAATTCTGAAAAGACCTTTGGGACAGTACATGCATTACCGAGCATTTTTAAATGCTCGTCTTGACCAAAGACGCTATCTAAATTTGTAAAATCTTTTGATGTGGTTCTTTCATCATACCACTCTTTGAAAGGCGCCTTGATGTTTTGATCGGTCCAAATCTGCAAGGCGTCATATGTCTTTGCGATTCCATCAAGACCTGGAGTGTACCTCTTTAAATATGCTAGGCCCTTCTTTCCCAAGTCGAGGTCGCTGCAAAGCTCAGAGTTTGAAAGATCGAAGAAATTTAACCATGAGCCCATGGCTAAGCCACCTGACATACGATACAGCTGAGAGAGATAGATTGACGTCATAGGTCTTGCTAGTGCAGGTGCCTGAGCTTTAAGGTCACTATAACTTCCTTTTGGTTTGCGGCCATTTCGACTTTCAAAAATCATATTTTTGCCGGCTTGGATCGATTCAATCTGACCTGTATTCGCTGAAAATATAATTTTAATGTTGTTGGGGTATTTCCATCTCCAATTTGATGCTGCCCCGTCCGCGGAGGCGCCTCCCTGGATTGCATCAAAACCACCAAGCTGCGAAGCGATTGGAATCTCGGACACCAGGCCTGCTAGTGTGTCATCACCAAACTCAAAATCTGAACTTTGAGGCAGTTTTTTCTTGATATAATTTTTTAACTGCAGCAGGCCATCTTCTAACTTTGTCGCCTCTAAGTTGCCATCGTAATTGCTGGAAAATCTTATTTTGTCTTCTTTGCACGAAGCGAAAGCTTCTCTTATATCTTTGGCCGCGATATCGACGCGATCTTTTATCTCGCGATAAGTCATATAAATTTCAACGTAACGTCGATTGCCAAATTTCTTGTTATATGCCCATTCACTAAACGCGTCTAATGGCGTCTTAAGTAGACTGGTTCCTGCTTTTAACACACTATTGCTAAACTCGTCTTGTGAGCCAGAAAAGTCTCCTAGGTTTATTGGACCCAGGTTTACATTTGCGTTACCAAAAACGCCCAGATCAACGCTGGTATTTGCAGTTTCAGCACGGTTTTGGAGTTCGGCAGCTGCAGTCTGTGACTCTCTTAAAGCCCGGGCAATTTCCCTTCTTCTTTTAGCGGCTAAAGCCCTGTATTCTTCATACCTCCTCTCTTGCTGGTCTTCTGTAAGAGGTGCATCGTCGCATGAGTCAGTTGGATTAGATGGCTCTTGTATTACCGGTGCTAAGGCACCTTGGCTATTTTGGCTTTCCGAAATTCTTAATTGGCTTTCTAGGATTCCATTATCTTCTGTGATCTGTGCCAGCTTCGCTCTATTTATAAGGAATTTAGCCCTATATTTGTCGCCTGGGCGGAGGGACGGAAACCTAAATTCTACAAACTTTATTAATGGCTCTGCTGTGTTTATACTCAGCATGAGGCCTCGGGAGTCGGGATCAGCGCTTTCGTATACTTCTATGTCAGTATAAGGTTGTATAGACTGGATTGTCTGCACGAGGTCTTCACTTAAATCTTGATATCCCGGAGACTCAAACTGCTCTAAAAAATTGTCTAGAAAAACATCAGGGGCTAGGAGCCATTCTCCGGATGATACATTCAGCTTTGGGAATATCTGTGATATTCTTTCTTTTGCGGGGGATCCCGTAGGGCTATTGAGCCGGCTGGCTCCGTCTTGGCCTTGGATGGTATCATATTCACTCCCCACAACGGTGAATGCGTCTTGGAAAGATGCTGATTTTGGATCTAATTTAAATAATATTGGTTTGTTTAGATGAACAAGAAGACTATATAAAGCTTTCTGCTCCAACTCTCTTATCGCTTGTTGGTACTCTACTTTCTCATCCAGAGTAGCTGTTGGTGCTGGTCTGAATGGAGGCAAATTGCTTAAAGTAAAATCAGTCTTATAGAAGTACCCCATAACGGTGTTACTAATAACAAATGGGTCTGGGTCTGTTAAGGGGTCTGGTTCACCAATTCGAGATACCGCATCTGCATAATCGCCTGAGGACATAGTTGAAACGCTTTCTGATTTTGGAAAATTATTTGAGACCTCTAGGAAAGCAGAATACAAAACACTCTTCCTACTCCTCTCTATAAGTTCATACCTTAAAGCAGCGAAATGCCTGTGGGCCAAGTCCCTGTATTGATCGTTGATATTATTACCGTCTGTATCCAGATCGACCGGCTGCAGAGGGTTTAATACACTTAAAGATTCACTTGGGCGAGCGGTGGCGTTATATTTCTCTAGCGAGGCTATGAAATTCGAACCATCAGGGCCGAGATAATCTTTAAAGCCGGCGGGGCCGGCGCCCTGATCATATGAATAATTTGGGTGGTTTGGTATGCCTGCGAGGCCTTGCTTATTGTTAATTCCTTGCGACGTTGCTAGATCTTGAGAAAGGGTGCCCTCTACCAAAGACTGGTGCAAAGTGCGAGGAATAATATCGTGAGCAAGAGTTTCGTTTTGGAAAACATTCGGGTCATGGTAGTATGTTGTCGCTCCGACTCTTGTTCTTGGGCGCCAGCCATGGAGCACTGCTAAGGTGGCCTCACCCAGAGTACCAAACTCAGATTGGAAAAAAGTGTCTATAGCCTCAAGTTGATCTTGCGCTAATTGTAGTATTTGGCTCTCAGCTCTTCTTTCCCGCTCATCGTCAGTTAGGTAACCGTCGTCTTCGACGTCTTTGTTGGAGCTGAAAACTTTGTTATAAACTTTTGAAGGTATTCCATATTTTGAAAATAAGTAGCTTAGTATGTAAAATTGGTTATCTAATTGGAATTTTGTAAGGTAGGCTTCCATTGTGGAATCAAATGTTGCCGCCTCTCTCAATGAGACTTCCTTCCCAGTCATACAGTCCAGCCAATGATTCTTGTTGTCGAACACATCGGGATTCGCTTCTTCGGGAGCAAGAAGTTCCACAGATCCGAGCGCTTTACGAACTACTAGAATGTCGCGACCTTGGTCACCGGGGCGACGTGGACCAAAACTTATTTTTTCTGAGTATTCAGTATTAGAGCTTGGAGTCTCTAACTCTAATTTGTATGGCCTGGTTGCGCTATATCTTCTATTATTGCTCATTTTTTTATAGTAAGTTCCGTTTAATTAACCGTATTATTGCGGCTATTGATGTACTTTGGGCCGCCGGGATCTAAATACTTCGTAGCATACAGACCTTTGTTTAGATCATTCATAAATAGTCCTAACCTAGTATTAATCAATAAGTCTAAAGTTGTTAATATACCTTGTAGTGTTGCTTCGATACTCGGAGGAGTCGGCAGCAGCTCTGGCAATATATGGTAGTGGTTTGCTAAAATCTGATTAAAGTTCATCTGACTTGCGGTAAACGCATCAACGATGCCGCCTAATTTGCTTATCAAGTCCACCATCTTTGTCAACCCCTCAACTAGATTATCCCCCAATACTAGTGGCTGTTGTGGTAATCTTTTTCCCGATTTATCACTACCATTCTCAGATATCAGGTGGATGCCGTTATTTTGTGTTATCCTATTGCCTTGCGAGTTAAACTTCTCATGGCGGCCGCCGGTAATGATCTTTATATCTTGTCGCGAATGGAGTCTAAGTTTATCCGCTTTCAACATTATCCCAGAACAAGGGTAAAGCTTTGTCTTCTTTTCCTGTTGTTGAGTGGCTGCATCAGGTGACTTAATGTTAAAATTATAATCTAAAGTTGTCATCTGTCCCATGTATATGCGAGCAGCGTCCATGCAGATTCCTGGGTGGTAGCCGCCTTTAAGTTGAACATTCTTAATCTCTGGTGTATTATGAGTGTTGAACATTGGGCCTGCGTTGATTGACCCTGAGTGCGAATCTTTATTAATTGGAAATGGGGCCATTCTCCCTACAACCAAATCTAAACAGCCTGCTCCCATATGATCTGAATATCTAGATTCTATATTTCGCTTGTTCGAATTTACCGAATATGAAAAGCCTGGATCATTTGTTCTTTCTCTTCCGAAGAAAATAGATGCGTTGTTATTAGTAGCTGACTTATTTAGTGTCTTTGCTGTCAGCACTATTTCTCCAGGCCTCAATATGTGGCCGGGTAATGGTTCTTCTAGAGTGCGGCCGCTTTTGCCATCATTGCCGCCAGGAAAATCTATATGGTTCCTTGGTAGGCCCTTGATCATCGATCTTTTTGGAGGATCAGACTGTGCAGATGCGGGGGTCCCTAGCGACATACTTTTAGGTTCCGGGTCGTCGGTATCGGCGGCGGATGACTTAATTGGGTCTGGTATCAGACTATCCAGCTTGTTGGATTTCGTTGCCGATTCTACTGACAGGGTCTGGGGATCTGCTTCTTTAGGTACTCCTAGCCTCTGGTTCACATCAAACTTATGCTCAAACTGAGAATATTTTCCATAGACAGTGCTTGTGAAACGCTCCATAGCAGAACTATATGCTGCGCTTTCGGTATTACCAGATGCTTCGACAGATGTTGACTCATTATCAATTTCTACCGAAATTCTCACCTTATGTTTGCCGGTCTGTTTGTCGTACATTCGAGAGAATCTAGGAGCCTTTGTGATCGTTAGACCTTTATACTTCATTATAATCCTTATTTAATAATCCCATGAGAATAGTCGTACTCTCGGTCGAACTCAATCTGGACGGTAGTTAGCTTTCCTGGTTTTGTGCCGTCAATTTTTCTCTTGTAACCTTTTGGAAACCTAGAGATTCTTTTCAGAGTCATAGCTATATCACTTTTTTGTTTACTTTTTTTCTCACCGGGGGTATTGAGGAGATCTATGCCGGTCCGCGTGGGTTGGGGTAGTGGGGCACAAATCTCCTCGACGTAAACGATTACTTCAAAGATAGTTGTGTTGGGTTTCATATCATTACCCTGGGTTACTGCCTCAATAAAGTCCTGGTCAAAGCGTTTTTGAAAGTCTTTAAATTTAATCTCTGTTGTATATAATGCGAAACCCGTAAACGTCATTGTTTCATTAGCTCTACTGGCTTCTTGGATTTTGTTAAATACCATAGCGTCCAGGTTTTCTTTCTTGGTTGCAGGAGTCCCAGTGGTCGCCTTTGGTGCAGCCTTTTGTTTCGCGGTACCGCCCATCAGGAGACCTCCCCTTCCGGTGGCTGAATCTCTTGATTAATAAGATCGAATATTTCTTGTTTATCCTCTTCTGTTATATTTTGGGAAACGGCAGAATCTTTTTGCACTAGTGCTGCTAGCTTGACTAACTGCTCGTTTGATCTCTGAAGCGTTTCTAGATATTTAGCTGCAACCAGGCCGACTTCGCGGTGGCGATCGTCACTAGATTGCATATATTTCATAAGATTCATCAACAGAGTCTTAGTGGCGGCGCGGTCCTCAGTTATATTGCTCTTGGCCTGTTCTATAAAATTTTCTACTTTTTTAGACATAATATAATTATATTTTAATAAAAAATATTCACTCTTTATCCCACTTGGTTTTAAAATTCCTGTATCTTTCTCTTAATTTATTTAAGTTATTTACAACTTGCTTTGTATTCAAGCCCGTAAGTTCTCTTAAATACAGGTATACTGCTTTCTTGTTGAATATTTCGATATCGTCAATATTATGCAAGAGAACCTTTACTGCATCTAAAACTATTTTTTCATTCTTCTTAAGGTTTCCGTTATCCCATCTATCCAAATTGTTTAATAAAGTATTCCAAAACTCCACTTCAATTCTTTGAGACAAGTACGAGTCAGTGCCATCTGTTGTGCCTAGTATATCTGGGCCTCCATTGTGGACCAAATTTTCAAAAGATACTTCTTTTTTTAATTTTTTAGAATTTGCTTTTACTTTGTGTATGAACCAGTTTTTTGTTACCACTGAAAAGTAGGAGAAGGCCTTTGACCCCTTGTTCGGATTGTACTTGTTCAATATAGTGGTTAGCCATACTTTACAGTCTTCCCTGAGGGAATCTATATTCGGAAGGATATTGAATTTATAAGTAAAGACTATTTTATCAACCATTTCACTAAAGGCGGGCTGAATCAATGTCACATAGAGTCTTGTTCTTTCTACATTACAGGTTATCTTACAATATTCTACGATGGCGTTTTCGTGTGTTTTCGTAAAATAATTATTTTTTGTTCTTTTGCGACGCTTTCGCTTAAACATTACCGGCTTCTTGGTGGGGTCCATCTAAATATCTCCGCCTTCAGATTCATTAATGTTTGATTCTACTGGACCTTCCTCCAATACTATATAATCTAAGGTATTGATCTTGTCTACAATTTCGCGGCCGTGGGTAATTAGGTTCCCTAAAGTGGGATCACCGTAGAACATTTCCATTTCATGCACACCACTTACATGAGAAACGTATTGTGAAATAATATCAGCAGTAGCTCTGAAGTCTTCTTCGTTTGTTCTTGTTATCTTAATTAACCATCGGGTATACAAAAGAAAAGTTATGTTAAATATGAGGCTTAGTGATAGAATTATTTCTAGCATTATTGTTTTAGCTCCTTTTTGGCTTCTTCTTTTTGGTCCTTAAGGTCTTTCTTTGCGTCTTCTATGAAAGAATCGACAACTGATCCTGTTTTGCGAGCTGTATCTTTCTCTTCTTTCTTTAATCGGAATTCCGGTATTTTTCTCAAGAAACCTAGCCGATGACATTTAATGCAAACTTCCTGTACAAAAAACATACCATGAGATACCTCAAAGTCTTGGTTGCATGCATCGCAAATATATGCGTATCGTGGCATTGTTTAATCAGACCCTGTGGTGTTCTTTACTTCGTCTTGTGGTGGATCTTTTGTTTCTTTCAGTTTGAAGGTGGGAGGGTTCTTAACGGACAGTTGCTCGTTAGAATCGAGACTGAATTCGAAAGACTCTAAAGTTGGAACAATGTCTGTCTGTTCTAATAGTGATTTCTGAAGGGCCATCATCAGGGCGCCCATTGCTTGATTCGATAATTTCATCATTAACTCCTTAGTAATATTTTCTTTTATTTTTATGGCCATTTCTCTTTTTGCGCTATGGCTATAAAAGTTTGTATTTTTTGGAAACTTATCTAGTATTTCTAATATAAGATTATATAACACTTTCTAATACTTTTTCATATATAAATTCTGGTGGTGGATGCCAACCGTATTTATCTAGAAATTCTACCTTAGTATTCAGTGGGTTCCAGGTGTTTTCATATCTATATTGTGACATTTCTCTAGAGCCCCAAACTAAGTGAGGACACTCGCATAAGCTGGCTAGATGCATCGGGCCAGAAGAAGGTCCGATGGCGATGCGAGCATCCGAAAGTAACTGGCATGTTTCTTTCAGTGAACAACCCCTAAAATCAGTGGTGCCAGGTAGAGCAAGCGACTCTGTGGTCGAGCCCACACAAGCAATACTAAAGTCATTTTCCAGTAGCCCAATTAAGGTTTTCCAATTTGCCAAGCTCCAGTTGTCCTGCTCTCTCAGATTTCTATTTCTAGCATGAACAATGATGTCGTGCCTTTTACCCTTCCCCATTTCTGCTTTATAAGAAATGTACTCCGGAGTTACCTGAAATGGACCTACCTCTACGTTGTCGTTCCAATTCGTGTATGGTGGGGTGCCGATTCGGCGAGGGGGAAGCCAAGAGAACTTATTCTTTCTTTTTCCTAAAATTGTGAAAAGAAGTTGCCGGTCCAAAAACAGACCTTGTTTAAAGAAGGAGTCAGAAAGTCCTGTGTCTGGTGGGTCATAGGCTATTATCTCTTCAGCGAAATCCTCGTATAATTGTTCCGATCCTGGTTTGCAAATTATTACTATTTTCAGGTTGTGTTGTTTCTTTATCGCTCTTAGGTAGCCCTGCCAAGCAAACAACTCCCATCCGAATTCGCCAACCCATGGGCCTGCGACGATTGTCTTACCCATATAATCTGTCATAGTGTCCTACCAGTTTCTCTGCCCAGTGCTTCCTATTATATTTTTGCACTGTTTGGTTTCCTTTTTTCGCTATTTCTTCGCGAAGAGAATCATTTTCTAGAAAAAACTTAATCTTTTCGTTTAAATCTTGCGCATCGCGGTATATGACAAGGTCACTTTGATCTTCGAACATTTCATCTCTGCCTAGCCAATCGTTGGTAAGCAAGAAACCACCTGCGGCAAGAACCTTATATATACGATCGGAGGCGCCGTGGTCTGTACAGAAATTTAAATTAATCTTTGTTTTTGAGACACTTTCGGAATGTTGGGCGCCGAACGCGTTATTGATGACTACCAGTGGACTTTCTATTGATTCAATCCATGTTTTCCTAGTTCCATAGACGTTACCGATAAACGATATATCATATTGTTTGTCAATCTGCTTCGGGTATTCGACCATTTCATCATACCCCTCACAAACGTGAAAAGATCTCTTATTTATGCCAAGTGCTTGGGATAAGACATTTTTCTTGTCACAGCAGAAAAAATCGACCAGAGAAGTTTTCTCTCTCATTTCGTCGTCATAAGAGATCAGTGGGTCCATAAACCAAAGGCAGGTCTTTGAGTACTTTCTTGATTCCGCAAAAACATCGTATGAGACTTGGTTACATTTGCTGAATAAAATTAAATCAAATTTACGTTCTTGGATTACCTCAAGCAGGTCGCGGTCGCGATCGCGTTGGCCGATTCTCGAGGCCTTAATTCTAT
>MDTC01106179.1_pt1 | contig 27546 bp, 41 predicted proteins | sample 811181 | NCBI WGS metagenome assembly MDTC01 (sample SAMN05326644, study PRJNA326480) | marine metagenome | isolation source: seawater | place: Pacific Ocean: North | collected 2011 | reverse complement strand
CATTTTCTGTGTTATCCACATAAGGTTTTTTTCTATCTATATTAAAGTTGCCTCGCTTACCGTTAGGCATTATCATAAATTCTTTTTCTGGTTTTGCGGCTGGTGCTTGTTTCTGTGTTGGTAACGGTTGATCACCACCCGGGCCTGATGGTAGTTCACCACCTTTTAATGGATCACCTAAAGGAGCTCCTCCGGGTTCAGTTGCTGGTGTTTGTGCTTTTGCTTTTGGTAATGCTTGATCACCACCTGGTCCAGTTGGTAGTTCTTTGCCCTTTAGTGGATCACCTAACGGAGCCCCGCCTGGTTCAGTTACTGGTGCCTGTGCAGGTTGTTTTGTTGTAGGCAGTGGTTGATCGCCACCTGGTCCTGTTGGCGGTGGAGCCATTGTGTTAGTTGGTGTTCCGTCTGGTCTTGCTTTAGGTCTAGGGCTTGTTGCAGGTGCCCCTTGTTTTGCCCTTTGCTGTGTAGGTGTTAGTGGAACTTCCTGTGGATTATATGGTGCATCTCTATTTGCTACACCAGCGGCTTGTGAATTTGCTATTGATGCTCTAGTTTGTGGACCTACAATACCATCAACTTGTAAACCTTGATTTGTTTGAAAGTTACGTACAGCCTGTTCAGTTTTTGGTCCAAAAATGCCGTCTTGTTCTGCTGGTGGCATGCCTAGTTGTTGCTGTAATGCTTTAACTTCAGGACCTCTGCTACCTTGCCGTAAAAGGTTTTCATTTAGTTGTTGCTCACTTAGGTTAAATTCAATATCAAAGTTTGAATAACCTTTATCAAATAATTTATGTGCTATTCTTTTTGCAACTATTTTTTGTTGTTTTTCGGATAAACTTTTCTTTATCGGTATTGATAATACTTGTTTATTGTTTTCGCTTTCAAACATTTCATATTCAAAAGAATCTTCCATTAACCCTATATTTGCTGTTGATAAAACGCTGTCGACAATAATGTCTCTATTCTCATTGATGCCTTTATTATCAATAACAATATTAATAAAATTTTCCATGCTGAAATCCTTATACTCTATGTGTATTTATCTATTCAGCAAAAACATACTTATCAATTCGTTGAATGTTATCGCCAACCAGCATCTGTGCTATCATTAATGTTTTTTGATCACGCACATAAAAGTATAAACCTTTTACATAATGACCAGAAGCACAGTAATCTTTTGCTTTGTCGCCCATTTTTGCTAACTTAGGATTTGCAGTAATCCATTTAGATAAAGCAGGACTGCCTGTTTTATTACCTAACGTTACCATATACTCGTACTTAGGCTTCTTTTTGCTCAATATTACATTTTGATCAGCTGTTAGTATAGTAATATTTTCTGGATTAGGTTCCCAAAACTCTACATAACTATGTCGTAATTTATTTGCTAGTTTTACAAGCATTTTGCGATTATTACTGTATATTATTAGATTACCCATTTCGCAACGTATTTTATAATCCGTAGCTTTTTTTAAATCTCTGTATATAGTAATAGCGTCCCAGAAATCTGTTGTTTGAATCTTATCAAATGGTCCATAACGTTGCGGAAGCATTATTTCTTTAGATCTAGGATTAGAATGTGTGTTTATTATATCTAACTTTTTTTGTGCGTATTGTAACCCGCCGTGTTGAAACTCTGTTCTAAATATATAAGCAAGTTGATTTCGTATCGAAAGTTTGTATAGGTATGTATTATAGTGTAATTTTCTTGTTTCAAACAGTTTCATGTTCTACTTCAATAACATCAATACAAATCTCATCTCTATAATCGATTACAATACTACCTCCATCCTTTAGATTACCAAACAACATTTTTTTACTTAAAGGACGTTTAATTTTGCTATCAATAACACGTTGCAAAGGCCTAGCACCCATCTTAGGATCAAACCCTTCATCTACAAGATAGTCTAAAGCCTCGTCTGTAATAGTTACAGCGATATCTTTCTTTTTTACTTGCTCTTTTAGTTCAACTAAAAACTTACCAACTATTTTTAACATAACTTCTTTACTTAGTTTGCCAAAAGTAATAACACCATCTAGTCTATTTCTAAACTCTGGAGTAAAAAACTTTTTAAGAGTTGTATCTTCATAATCTCTTTCCATTGATTCGCCAAAACCTATTTGATTCTTTTCAGCTTCTTGTGCGCCTAGGTTAGTAGTTAGTATGAGTGTGCAGTTACGAGCATCAGCTTCTTTACCATTGCTTCCTGTGATAGTACCATTGTCCATTATTTGTAATAAGATACTAGATACATCAGGGTGTGCTTTCTCTATTTCATCTAACAACAAAACACAGTTAGGATTTTCTTGTAATCTATCTATAAGCAATCCGCCTGCATTATCTTCATATCCAACATATCCTGGAGGTGATCCTATAAGTTTACTAATGCTGTGTTTTTCTTGATATTCACTCATATCAAATCTAACAAGTTTTACACCCATTTGCACACTTAACTGTTTTGCAAGTTCAGTTTTACCAACACCTGTAGGACCCATAAAAACAAATGATCCAATAGGTTTGTTTTCACTTTTTAGGCCTGCTTGTGCTACTAAGATTTTATCTACAATATCTTCAATAGCGTTATCCTGTCCATACACTTGTGCTTTTAAGTTATCCTCTAGATGTGCTAAATTTTCACTCTCACGTTCCTTAACTTGCTCTTCTGGTAACTTAATCATTTTAGCAAGTTCATATTGAATGCTTTCTTTATCAACAAGTTTGTTTTCAGTTATGTCACGCACTTTAAATCTAGCACATGCAACATCTATCAAATCAATAGCTTTGTCAGGCAGTTTTTTGTCTGTTTGATATTTGATACTTAAATCAACTGCGGCATCTATAGCTTCTTCAGTAATTTTTACGCTATGAAACTCTTCGTAATATTTTGTAACACCTAACAATATTTCCCTTGTTGTTTCTCTATCCGGTTCGTCAATGTTCACTCTTTGGAACCTACGCATTAATGCACGATCTTTTTCAAAAAACTTTCTGTATTCTTCCCAAGTTGTACTTGCTACAACACTTATGTTTCCTTTTGCTAATGCTGGTTTCAACAAGTTTGCTAAGTCGTTGCTATTACCACTGCCGCCTGCACCAGCACCACTAATCATATGTGCTTCGTCAATAAACATAATAGTTTGACCTTTATTTTTCAATCCAGATAAAACAAGTTTAAATCTTTCTTCAAAGTCTCCCCTATACTTACTGCCAGCTAACATTGCTCCAATATCTAAACTAAACACTGTGTATTCTGTTAAGAACTTTGGTACGTTACCATTAACGATTTGATAAGCAAGTCCTTCAGCAATCGCAGTTTTACCTACACCTGGATCACCAACCATAAGGACATTGCTTTTTGTGCGTCTTCCTAATGCTAATGCAACTTGTTCTATTTCATCATCTCTACCAATAACTGGATCGATTTTGTTTAATGCTACTTGTTGATTTAAGTCAACTGCAAAATCTCTTAGTGCTTTATTTGCAATACCTTTATTAGCGGCTTCGTCAACATCTTGGAAAAACTCGCTTTCGTTGCTCATGTATTCTTGAAACTTATCTTTTTTAATACCTACTTTTTGTGTAATAAAAAATGCCCAACTTTTCTTTTCAGTAAGAATACTAATAAACACGTCTGGTATAGTTATATCATTTCTACCTTGAAATAAAACTTGTGTAAAAGCTCTATTTAATACACGCTCTACAGCTGATGTTTTTTTAGGCTTAAACTTTTTTTCTTCTATTTTTATATTTTCTAAATGTGTTTTTAGATAATTTTCAAGTTCTTTTTTCATAAACTCTACATCAACACCATAACCATTTATCATTGTGCCAAACGTATCTTCACATAGCATGGCAAAAAGTAAATGCTCAAGTGTAATGTATTCATGTTGTAATTTTTTAGCATCGCTAACAGCTTTGTCAAATACTGCTTTTAACTCTTTGCTAGGTTCAACCATTAACTTTATTCCTTTTTTCTGCTTTTAGTCTTTTCTTTTCAGCCATTTCAAGTTTTAGTTTGCTTACTCTATCTATAAACTGAATACCATACAAATGATCATATTCATGTAAAAATATTCTAGCGTCTATTGCATCAAACTTTGCTTCTATATGTATAACATCTTTTCTGTTATCTGTCAAGGTATCAAACTCAACCATACAACTTATAGGACGTCTTATACTTAACATTAAACCTGGATGGCTAAGACAACCTTCCTTGTCTGCTTCGATTTCTTCACTCAAACCTTTGATAATAGGATTCATAACTATAACAGGGTCGCCATGCTGTTTATTGAGTAATGCTCTCATAACAAATATTTGATAAGGAAATCCTACTTGGTTTGCACTTAATCCTAAACCATCATGCTTCATCATTAGATCAATCATGTCTAATGCTATAGGAGCAGGATGCATCATATTAAAATCAAAACGTTCTAGTTTTGTTTCTAATCTTCCGTCAGGTGCTAATACTAGTTCCATCATTTAATTTTCTTACCTCTTTTAACATTTCAAAATCGTGTATATCCGGTGTAATACCTTTGACTTCTAAATACATATTGCCTGTTCGGGCTGTATTCATGTCTGGTAATCCGTGTCCGCTAATACTTAATATTGTGCCTGGATTTGTTCCCTTTGGAATCTTGACGTTTACGTTTCTGCCTAATAAATCTGTAACAATTACTTCTGTGCCTAAAATTAGTTCTAATACATTTATAGCACATTTTGTCCTAATATGCGACCTATCTCTTACAAAAACTGGATCATTTTCTACAGTAACTTTTACATGTAAATCGCCTCTTTGAAGATGTTGTATACTATCATCTCCTAATCCTCTATATTGTATTACACTATTATTTTCAACACCAGCTGGTATTTTAATAGTTGCAACTTCTTCTCGTCCTGTTCCTAACCTATATTTGCCTATAATATCTTTGCCTGTCATAACTTCTTTAAGTTTGACTCTAACATTCAATAATATATTGTTGTTTTTAACTTGCCTTGGCTGTCTAAAAAACTGACCAAATATATCATTCATATTGCCAGTGTTAAAGTTCATCTGGGGCTGTGGATTATCATACTGTTTTCTTTTAGCAGGATCTTTTAAAGTTTCATATGCTTCGTTGATTTGCTGGAAAGTTTTCTGATCGCCACCGTGATCTGGATGATGTTTCATCGCCAGTTTTTTGTAAGCACGTTTAAGCTCATCTGGCGATGCACTTTTTGCCACACCTAAAGTATTGTAATAGTTCATACTATTACTTATTTTTTAGTGTATTATTTTTTGCTAGTTCCGGCGTAAAGTCCAAACCATGCCGCACCTGCACCAACAACAACAGATATTAAACCTGACTGTTCTAGTGTTGGGTCTGGTAACTCCATATACCAAATAACACATTTGTACAACAAGTAGATGTATGTTGAAATAAAGATACGTGGAAAGATTCTCCAAGCATCTACAGCCCTGGCCAAATGTATTATTTTAACATAAGGATTTGGTCCTAAGTCTTTTACGCTTGTATCTACTTCTAAATCTAGTTTAACTTTTTTTGTTGCGCCTGTGCTACTTGCTGGCACTACAACTTCAGCATCTGGTTTAGATTCTACTGCTGGTGAAGCATCTAAGTCTTCAAGTTTTTTTCTTGGCATTTTTACCCTCCAATTTTTGCAATCTGCCCTCAAGTTCGTCTATCTTTTTAGTTACGTGTGGATACTTTTTACGCCATGCGTCTGTTGGCTGTTCTAGCCAAGTCAATCCCCAACGTTCTACAAGATAGTCTATCGCTCTGTCTACTTGGGCATAACCCCATAAACCGATACGTGTTGTGCTTATGTATGCTACAAATATAGCACCAAATACACTACCAGCAAGCGCCGTGTAAATCCACAAGCGATCACTAGCCATTCTTTCAATCATTTCCCACATAAAGCCCTCTTAATATATGTGTATTTATTCCTCTACAACAACTGCGCCGTCTAGTGCTTCTTCAGCGGCAGTATAATAACCTTCATATGCCGCTATAATAGCTTGCTGTTGCTGTACTAAAGCTCTGATGTCACTAAAGTTTAGTCCAAGGTTGCCATAGCCTTCACCTGTAAGTGCGTAAAGAGCAAACGCTTTACCTTCACTGTTAAGTTTTTTTATGACTTCATCTACATTATCTTCGTTTAAAACAATCCATTCTACATTACGCATGTTAAGTTCATCTACAGGAGGTAACTCTAATGTAGGTTTTTCTACTGGACTAGTAGATATATCAATCTGCTGTGGTTTGGTTGAGCAGGCCGCGAGACTTATAAGTATCGTAAAGCCAAGGACACTCTTTATTAAAAGCGATGCCATTTTCAGCGTTCCTTTCTTTGTCATTAAGTTCTGCCCCCGATAGAAGTTCAAAACATCTACCTGCATTTACTGTACCCCTATTCACAGCACGTTCAATACTTTCTGCATTTGCAATAGCGGCCGCAGTCAAATCTATTTCTTGTAGCTTATCTGCAAGTCTTTGATTTTGTCTGCGTATAGCAGTGTATTGCTCATTAAGTGTAGCAAGTTCGCTAGACGCTTTTTCGTAGTCTTTTTCTAGCGAACTTATAGTTTGTTCATTTAGTTCTACTGCGGTGTTAAGTTTAGCATTGTTTTCTTGTAGGATAGCCAAGCGTTGTTGTGTATCATTGTAATACCAATAGCCTATGCCACCAGCACCCAACAATAATAAAAACATTACTATTGCTAACTTAGCACCCATCTTACCTATCCTAGTAGCTTTTTTATTGTTTTAGGACCAACAATACCATCAGCAACTAGACCGTTTGCACTTTGCCATTTTTTAACAGTACGTGCAGTACCTGGACCAAAGATTCCATCTGCAGGTGAAATATCAAGTTTCTCTTGTACTTCTGCTACTAATGGACCACGTGATCCTTGTCTAATAGTTTGATTGTAGTCTACTTCAGGTTCTTCATAATCTCCACCAAGTACATCTAAAGCATGTACATAATGTTTTTTACGATCCTCTAAACCAATAGTGCCTCCATTGATACGTTTTGTCATACCAACAATATCCATATTATCACAATATTTGTTTATATTGTTTGTATCCCAAAACCAACAAGCCGAGTCTAATGCACCTTTCTTTGTTCGTACATAATCTACTGCTTCTTCCGGCGACATGTCCATTTCATCTGCAAACTTTGTATAGTTGTAACGCCCAGTAAGTTGTAGTATTCCACCACCTCTAAATCGCCAACCATCTCCACTGTTAGTATCGCCATTGTCCATGCGGTTTGCATAAATTACGTTAGCAATCTTTTCCGGTTGTCTGTGGTATTCGTTTGCATCTCGTCCTGCTCTTCTAAAGTATTTTGGAAATATAGTATTGAGTGCTTTTGCACTATAGTTTAAGTTTTCACTCATTACTCTAAATCCACCCGATTCATGCCCGCACTGTGCAATAAATCCAGCAACACGCTCTGCTGTATCAACTTCCCATAATGGAAGTATTTCTAGCATTGCATTATACCAGTCTCTCCAATCATCTCTATGTATAAGCTCTTCAGCCATCCATGGTTCAAAATCGAATTTAAAATGTTCTTTACCCATTTGAGTTTTCCTTTATTTTAGGGGTGCAGGCTTCACATCTGCAAGATTCACATAATTTTATTATTGTATTTGGTGAAGCATAGTTAGGTACACCACAATGTCCAGGGTGTCCGCAGTTTTTACAATATGTTCCGTTATAGTCTTTCGACCACGAGTGTATATCCATTGTTTTCCAGTGTTAACGTTTTATTACCAAACTTAGTAATGTTATAGTCTCCAAGGTATTTAGTTAGAAACATGATCTCAGGATAGTCATTCATGTTAATTTTTTCAGTAAGTTTTTTATTCATAGTTAACGTATCACTAAAATCTTTTACTTCAAATCCAATAGGATCTGCATATGGTTTTTTAACTATAAGTGTATCTCCAAACATTTCACTGTTTTCAAAGAAACTGTTTGAGAAGAAATCCTTAAAATGATCCATTCTAGTTTCAGTAACAGTTTGTTCATATGCTGACGATGTTGCTGGAATCATTTCGCTTAGATTTATGTCATTTGCTTCGTAGCTAGAAAAACTTTTGTGGTAACGGAATCTAAAGTTATCTATTTCACCAAGTTTACCTACACCTTCTAATAATGTACCAATGTTACCAGGAACATCATTATTTCTTTCCATTTCAACAAAAACTTTGTATACACCTTTTTCAACTTCTCCCGGTGTATGATCTGCATCTAGAACAAAACCATAACCCTTTTCAATAAAGTCTACTAAATCTGTAGCGGCCTGTTCTTCATTAACTGTAAAACTAACAACAACAACTTCACCGTCTGTTCCCATTTTACTTTGATATGTATCAACTTCAAATACAGGCTTAATCATATCGTGTAGATCGTTAGCTCTTAGACCCATTATACTGCTCCTGGTGCTGGCGCCGCTGGTGCCGCTCCACCCGCTCCGCCTGCTGGTGGTGCCGCCGCCGGTGTAGCTGGTGTTGCTGGAGGCATTGGCATACCGCCTACTGCTGGTGGTGGTGCCGCCATTTCTCCGCCTTCTTTTTCTGGTAGTTCTATCTCTTCTATTGATCCACCATAAATGCTAATAATAAGTTTTTTAGGCATTTCTATATGCACTAACCAAATAGGAACTCTATCAAGTTTGCCTTTTTTTGTACCTGGTCTAATATCAGCTGGCTTTCTAATTTTTCTTGCTTTGATAACACTTGATTTTTGATATTTAATTTTACAATCATAATCTAATAATCTTTTACCACCTTCTGGATCAGGCATATCTTTTCTAGGCCACATAAAAGAGCATTTTACCCAATGTCTATCAACTTCTGGACCTGCGGCTAACTCGCCATCTTCCCAGTTATCGTAAACATATAATCCAAGTTCGTCAAGTACTCTTTCAAAGTCTTTTAATATTGAAAACGCTCTATCGTTTTCATATATTGAAGATAAATTTTCTATAACATCTAAAGTGTCTAATATATTAGGCATGTGTATCCTCGCATCATTATATGTATTTATCCATATAGGAAAGAGTTCAAAAATAATTCACTACGTATATTAGTAACGGTAAAAATGGTTAAATACCATGCAGGGAAGGATTTTCCTGTTAAGGAAAATATAAGACCCTGTTTCAGCTCATAGGAGGACTAAATGGGTAAAGCTAAAGCCAAAAGGCAAGCACATATTAAATCGGCTACAAACGTAGTAAAACTAAACAACTTCCTTCCAAAAAAACAACGCAACGTTGACATACTTCCAAGAAATAGAAATCAAGAAGAATACATACTAGAACTACTAAGTGAGGATAAAGATATTGTATTTGGCATTGGACCTGCTGGTACGGGTAAAACACTACTAGCATGCCAAGCGGCAGTGAAAGCATTTCTGGAAGGTGAAGTAGACCGTATTATAGTAACAAGACCGGCAGTTAGTGCAGATGAAGATATTGGATTTCTTCCTGGTACATTAGAAGAAAAAATGGCACCGTGGACAAGACCTATATTTGATGTATTACGTGAATATTTTTATTCAGGCGAAATAGAAGGTATGATAAAAGAAGGTGTAATTGAGATTTCTCCACTTGCTTATATGCGTGGAAGAACGTTTAAAGATGCATATATTATTGCAGACGAAATGCAAAATGCAACACCAAATCAAATGAAGATGCTACTAACACGTATTGGTCGTGGATCTAAAATGGTTGTTACAGGAGATTTAGCCCAAGCTGATAGACTTAAAGATAATGGTTTGATAGATTTTACAAATCATTTACGTAGAGGAGAATCTACAAGGATAAGCACTGTAAGATTTAACAAAGGTGATATAGAAAGACATGAAGCAGTAAAAGAAGTATTGCAAATATACGGAGACGTTTAGTTACTCCATCATCATATGTCGCCACTGTTTAACTCTTGACGGATAACGAGGCTTCCATTCGCCTTCTAAATCCTTAGTGTTATCTTCGGCCCGTAGTAAATAAAGCACATATTCTTTGTCTGAATATGTTAAAGTCCATGACTGTGCTTTTACAGGAGGTCTACCCATTGCATCATAAAAAATTTCTGCAACGTGATATGGTTTAAGCCATATATATTTTTTGCTAAAACTGCTTTTTACAGGCCACCATGCAAACTTTTCAGTCCATTTTGTATGTGTTTCAATCGCTTGTGGCATTGATACTAACTTATGTAACCTAAAGTATTGTGTCTGCGAGAGGAAATATCTCTGCGATGACTTTAGCACACTCGATAGCGATCTCCATGTGTTCTTTTTGTGTTCCATTTGCACTCCGTAATTCAATATAATGCACCCAACTACGTATTGTACCATTCATATACAAACGTGTTTTAGTAAGTCCTTCTGGTAATACTTTGCGAGCTACTTCTTTTGCTATACCGTTTGCAATAGCCCAATCGTATGCTTTTCCTGCCGTATAACAAACATCTTGTTGTAACTCTTCCCATCTAGAAATAAGTTGAGCCATTCCTTCTTGACCTACATCAATATCAATGCTATTCTGTCTGTTTTTATTATCCTGTAAACGTGCTTCACTTGTTACAAATACTTCGCCCATTTCTCCTGGTTCAGCGTAACGCTGTGAAAACTCTTGAAAAGCAAAACTTCTATGTCTAACAATCTGATGTGCAATATCTCTTGTTGTTTCTATTTCTAAAACTGCATTAACCATTTCAAGTGGCGACCAATGTGCATGTTTAATCAAATATTTTATTAAACGTTCACTGGTCTCTTTGTTTATTTGTGCGGCAGGATTACTAACTTTGGCACAAAATGCAATAAGCTCTTGAAGATCTGTTAATCCTTCAGCTTCAAAATCTTCTGTTGCTTTACTATAGCTTACTAAGCGAACGGCCATTCTGCTAATTCTCCTTTTAAATTTGATAGTCTTTGACTAAGGAACGATATTGTTGTATGAATATGTCCTGTATCGTGAGGTTGCAATAAACTCTTGTAATATTCTATTTCTTCCTCTAATACATTTATTCTTACTAAATCATTTATTAGTTTTTTGTTTTCTAGCTTGTTCTTCATCTTTTTTAATATTCATTAGTTTTGACATATAGTCGGTTGCTGTCGTTGTAAACCATCCTGGTGCTAATCCATGTATAATCATTACTGGAAATAAAAGCAAGAAAGTAAATCCAATCTTCCAAGCTCTAATCAAGTGTGGTATAGGTCCTAAATCTACTTCTTCTAAATGTGCTTTACATTTTTTACTAAACATCTTGTCTCCTTTTTGCAGTGTAAAATCCTGCAACAAAACTACCGCCAACAACAGCAGTCATAAGCACTCCGTGCCAAATATAAAATTCTAACATTAAAATTGTTTCCATTACTAATCTCCTTTTCCTGGTTCTTCACTAAAATACTGCATTTTGCCTTCTACGCCATGCCATTCTTCTGCATCTTCTGGTACGTCTTCGGGCCTTGATTCTGTTATATTTGGCCATACTGCTGACCATTTTGCATTAAACTCAACCCATTCTGCCGCTCCTTCGGCTGTGTCTGGCAATATTGCATCTGCTGGACATTCTGGTTCACATACTCCACAATCTATACACTCGTCTGGATTGATAACAAGTGTATTTAATCCTTCATAAAAACAATCAACTGGACAGACTTCTACACAATCCATATGTTTACAACGTATGCAAGCATCATTTACTATGTATGTCATAAACTCCCCAGCCGTATCAATGTAGCGGCTAAGTTAATTTCTGGATCTACAACTAATGTATGATCAACCAAGCCTTGCTTAATAATTAGTACTGCTTGATCTTGTTGTTCGTCTGTTCCGAACAGTTCGATGTTGTCATACAACCAACGATATATTTCTTCCATCTCTTCTGCTCTCACTGTGCCACACAACAACTTTCTGGCATCGTGTATTTTACCTGCTTTGAATAATTCAACCATATCCAGTTTCCAATCACTTTCTCCAGTATCGCCCTGTTGTGGGCTTACAAGAGTATTATCCACGCTATTCATCTGCACCATATTTATACATTTGCGTAGATCAGGATATGTAGCTTTTACATAAGTGTCAAGTGTGTCTAAGTCTGGTGTGACACCTTCTGTTATTAGTATTTCTGCAACCCTAGCAGTAAACTCTGTTTGATCAATCTTAGCAATATGAAAGCCTTGACATCTACTGTGTATTGCTGGAATAATCCTATTAGGATAGTTACAAGTTAAAATAAATCTTGCGGTACTATGATATTCTTCCATTACACCACGTAGTGCCGCTTGTGCATTTGGAGACAAATAATCTGCCTCATCTAGTAACACAACTTTAAAGTCACCAAATGGAATCATCTGTACAAACGCAACAATCTTATCACGCACATCATCTACACTATTTGTGCGACTTGCATTTATTTCTAATATATCTAATGGGTTTATATCAAGCTCATTGAACAGTAGTTTTGCAAGTGTTGTTTTACCAATACCAGCATTACCGCTGAAAAGTAAGTGTGGGATAGTTTTATCTTTTATCCAAGTTTTAACTTGATTCCGTTGTGCATCATCTCTAAAAACATAACCATCAACTGTCTTTGGCCGATATTTTTCTACCCATAGTTCTTTCATTTGTTGTCCTCTAATAACTTTTCAACTAAATCAGGATTATTTTCTATCAACTCTTTAGCTTTTTTGTTGATTGCAAATGCATCTGTAGTTACTGGCATTTCTTCTCCAACCATTTCAAAATCATCTGATAGTAACTCTGCTATTATAACACCTTTTTCAAACTTTGTCAATTAATGTACTCCATACTTTTAACTTTTGTTTTTTGTAATCCGCACGATTCATAATTTCACGCCAATCAAATATTCCATGTTCACTCATTAGTTCGAGCATACAAAAAACATCACCTGCTTCTTCAAGTAGTTTAACACGTTGATCATCTTCGATCAAGTCTAAAGTTTCATATTTACGCATTATTTTACTACAACGTTGTGTTAGCTCACCACATTCTTCCATTGTGATTGTCATTAACTGTTGTAGTTTGTTGATAGGACTATTTTCCAATAGACTTACGCAACTCGGCGCCTTCAAAATTATCCATTGCAAGATATTTTGCAAGCACAGGATTATCAGGGTCTAACCTATGTACTTCTAGTGCAAGTTTTTCAATCATTTCATAATCAAGTTTTGTCTTAATATGTTTACCCAATATTCAACTCCTTATATACCATTTGCACACCTTTTGCTTGGAAATAGGCATCTGCTAGTGCATTGTGCAAATCACTTTGCATTGCCTTACGTGGATCTACTTTTGCAAGAGCAAACAATGTTCGTGAGTCACGCACTTGCCAAAATTGCCACGGAATATTTTTGCCACGTTGACGTAGCATATCTTCTAATATTGTAATATCAAAACCATAGCCATGTCCCCAAAGGACATCTACGCCCACCATCCATTTTGGAAGACTATCTAAAAATGTATCTATATGTACACGCCCTTCTTCACCAAATGCTTCTTCTTGTATTTTTTTATCTTGTGTACTCCACCATGCAATAGTGTCATCGTTTACACTACGGTCTTGTGACTCAACATCTAGTTTGTAATAAAACTCATCATATGGTTCAACATATGTCATTGGATCAAACTTTACGCCACCAACTGTAATCACACATGCTTGTGGTGTAACACATAATGTTTCTAAATCAATCATTGCATGTGTTGACATTTACATTGGTCCTTCTGGATATGCTTCCCATTCTTCGTTTACTATATATTCTACAATAGCTTCAATATCATCATCAGGGTGAAGCCCTGTATGAAACGAAGTTTCGTTAACACGCTGATGCATATCTTCGTCTAATGCTTCTATCTTAGACATAACATCTTCGTAGATGTTTTCCATTATTTGATCATTTACTGTGTGACTCATATAAACTTTTCCTCTACTGCTTTTATATGTTTACATTTCTTAAATGCAGGACAATCGCAACTAAAACCATTATCCTTCATTTCTATATTATACACGCCTTGGCTACCTTTTGCAAGCCAAATCGTACCAACAGCCCAATGTTTTTTTGTGTTTATTATTTCGCTTGCATAAACACGAGGTCCATACTTAGCCATTAGTTACCTTTAACCCTTGTTCTTTTGCCGCTTCGAGCATGATATCTGTCATAATAGGCTCTAACGTTTTTTCAAGTTGTTGGAAATAATTTTGGCTTATACCACCTCTAGTGTATACACCAAAGCCAAAGAACTGTCTAAAATGCGAACCTCTATTCATTAAACCATTGTTAAAAAGGTCGTATATAAGATTTGATGCTACTCTAAACTTTTCTAGTTTCTTGTTCTTAGATCTAGCAAACTCAACTGAACCTTGCATAGGTATTAGTTCGTCTAGTTTCTCTTGTAGTTGTTTGAAACCTTGATTGATTGCCCAGGAGTTATCGAACAACTCTTTTTGTTCTCCAACATACATATCTTCTAATCTTTTCATATTGCCCTCTATGTTTAAGTTATAATACTTTATAGCATAGTCTAATATGGTTGTCAACCATTTATTGGCATTATTTTCTTTTTTGTTAGTATTATTTCTTCTTTTTTACCAACATCTACAGGGCATAAAGAACATTGTGGTACACTGTTTTTAAACTCTAATATTTCATTTTGTAAATCATTACTCATAGGTGATATTGCTTTGCTATTTTTATACAATGTTTTATCTTCATCTTTTACAGGATATTTGTCTATAAATGCTTGAGCACCTACAACAGTAGCACATTTATACATTTTACCTTTATAAATGTATGGGCAGTCATTTGTCCAACAAGCATCGTGTGCTTCTTCCCTGTCACTATCATAAAAGTGCCACAATCCATCTTTAACTTCCTTTACACCCCAAGGCATAAAGTTCATATTGTAATTTATAATAAACGCCGGAAAATCATCTTCTATTAGGATAGCTTCTTCGTATTCACATCCAATGTGTAATGCTTTATCTTTTATCATATTCTTTTTTGTTATTTTATAACGTTCATGCTTTGGATATATTTCATTTATTATATTAAATGCTGGTTCTATATGTGCAGGATTGTGAAAACTAATTTCAATAGTTGTTTTATTATCAGCCCACTCTCTAAAATGTTTTTTATATTTGTGAAGTAAACTACCATTTGTTGTTACTTTATAATCTTTTGTTTCAGGAAATAGTTTGCGTAAACCCATTATCCAGTTATGTAGATCATTATTAACAAACGGTTCGCCACCTAAAATACATAAATCATTAATATGTATTTTGTTACTCCATTGTATAGCTTGCTCCTCATACTGTTTAAAAGTATGATTTCCTGTTATTGCAAAGTTATTAAATGTTTTACAGTTTGAACATGTCATATTACAACTATGGCTAATGTACCATTGTATTGCATGTACAAGTATCTTACCGTTAGGTAATTTATATCCGCCAATCATTCAAATGCCCATTCCCGTTCTTTGCACCACCAGCAGTTGTTACAATGTTCTGTTCCTATATCAAGGAGTGTTTCACAACTTCTAGTAAGTAAAAAAAGTTCTTCTATACCTAAATACTTATACAGTTCTGCAATCTTTTTTTTGTTATAGTTTGTAAAAGGTACATATACAGGGCCTATTTTTGTAGGGCGATTTTTATTTGGTTGCCTATCTAACATATCTTGAAATACGTCATTTGTTTCGTTGGCAAATCTTTGATTAGTTTCGTCATCAGGATAGCATGTATCACCGATGTATAAAGTTTTAACAGTTTGTAAAAATGGTATTGTAAACTGCTCTAGTTTTTTATTTGTTTGTTCGTCAACATATTGTATATGATGTTGTATATTAATATTTTTTGTATTTTCTATACACCATTGTATTACATTTGTTGATACTTCTACATTTGTATAATGCTTTTTTTGATTAGCCATAGTAAGTACATGTATAGGCTGATCGCAATATTTCATTAGCAAATATAGCACTAATGAACTATCAGCCCCGCCACTGCATAATACACCGACGGGGCTAGTTGGTAGATCGAAATCTACATCTTTTAGTTTCATTCCCTGTTGCCGAGCAACGCCAATAAAAATTGAAATAAGTTTACAAAGTCTAAGTATAAACTAAGTGCCATTTGTACACCATATTTTTCAGCAGTAGCCATGTCAGGTGCATTTAGGTATAAGTTTTTTGCTGTCTGTGTATCCCAGGCAGTCATACCTACAAAGATAAGCACACCTAAAATACTTATTGCAAACATCATTGCACTACTGGCTAAGAAAATATTTACAATACTTGCAATAATAATGCCAATCAAACCTACAATCAAGAAACTACCCATAGTGGTGAGATCACGTTTAGTAGTGTATCCGTAGAGACTGGCGGCCGCGAATGTTGCACTAGTAATAAAAAACACTTGAGCTATACTCGTCATCGTGTACACTACGAAAATAGTTGCCATGCTTACACCCATTACTGCCGTAAATAGATAGTAGAAACGTGTAATGCCTTGTAGGCTCCAGTTCTGTCCTGCAAAGCCATAATATAGTATCATGCCTAGTGGAGCAAACATGAACACCCACATTAAGGCACCCATGCTATATATTAAACCTGTAGTAAATACCAAGTATGCAATAAATCCACTAACTGCTAATCCTAATGCAGTGTGGTTGTACATATTGATCATAAACTTTCGCAAGCCTTCATCATACATACGACTTGCTAGTGTTGCATTTGCTGAATTCATTTTATTCTCCTATAAACTTTGCAAGTTCTGGAGCCTTCCAACCTTCTGGCTTCAATACCTTGCCATCTTCACGTTTACGGACTTTGCCTGTATCTGAATCTATTTTTGCAAAGTTCGTATCCATAACTTCTTTCCATGCACCTTCACCATCAAAACCACCTGCTCTTATGGCACCCATAGTAACAACAAGTATATCAACTAACGCATCTAGTTGTTCGACTTTATCTTCTGCTGTCACTGCTTCTACAAGTTCGCCAACTTCTTCGTCTATCAGTGTAAGATACATTTTATAGTTTGCTTCATTAGGCTCTTGGTCACACGCCGAGCCAAAGCGTTCAATATCTGCAAATGGGTTTGTCATTCATTCGTGCCTGTATCCATTATATATTCGTATTCCATTGCTCGCATGTCTAGTTCCATTCCTACAAATGCAAGTTCACCTAACATCCATATAATCAGAAGTAATCCTAGTATACATGCTTGTATACCTAATATTAGTTTAATAATTTTCATTTATACCTCTGCCGCCATTTGAGCATCTGTAGGTTGTTCTTTACTATAACCTATAATACTTTCTGCTTCGACCATACGTAAAGTTGATTCGCCGTTTCCTTCATCAACATCTATACCACGTGTCCAACGTCCGTGTTCAACTAGAATCCAATCTCCTACTGAATATTCATCATCGTTTTCAGGACCTTTTGCGTGTACTTTACACCATCGTGGATAAATGCCACGTGATGTACCATCATCACCTGTAAGTATTAATCCACTTTTTCTAACTTGTTCTCCAAAGTGCATATCACTTACTATTACTCTGTTTTTTATAGGGTTGAGTTTACCCTTTACTTTTGGTGTGATTTTAAATCCACCACCCATTCCTTCTTCTATCATTAGTCACCTTTTTTAATAAAATCGCCTGTAACTGGATCTTCGACCCATTCATCTTTTGCCGCGGGTTTAGGTTTTGGTTTTGCTGTAACTTTTGCAGGAATAACTTCTTCATCAAACTCTTCTAGTGCTTTTGCTTCTTCTTGTGTTACATCATCATGTACCACTGCACTTTCATGTTGAACTGGCGCACTACCTTGGTAGTATTCTTGTACGACTTCTTCACGTTTACGAATAATCTTACCACCAGGGCCTAGTTCGTCGCCTCTTGCATTTACTCTTGCATTGCCAACAGCAGGCGTTAGCTCGTTGCGTTTGATCAACAGATCTAAATCAACAACTTTACCTTTCATGCTTCGGTAAGTCTTCCGACCTTTTTGTTTCATTGCCATCGACATCTCCTTATAATACTATTACTTATGATATTTGTCAAGCCATTTCTAGGCTTTTGATACTGTACATTTCCAGTAGCCTACCTTTCTATTGTAATGATATGCTTTTTGATACCAATCTGAGCCAGGCTTTTCTTTGTCAGTATGATCTATTGCTATTGTATCAGTATTTATATCAAACATATCTTTGATTATTTTTTTATCTTTTTTCATTATGTATGGATACATGCTTTTGCTATCTTTAGTGACAGCTAGATTTAATTCTACTATTTCTTCTGTGTTTTCTAAATCATAAGTATCATTTAAAAAACATATTAAATCATCACGTAAGACATCTTTGTAGTCATGTAATATAATGCTACTTGCTCCTTTGTATTCCCATAATGTATTGTCGTAAACTTTTCTACCCCACAGTGCATTGTTGTTATAAACATCATAAAAACATTTTTTTGTTATTTTATACTCATTTCCAAGTAATGTTGTAGGATACTTTTTTATCCACTGCAATAAATCATCAAAAAGTTCTGTTTCTTTTACATTATGTTTTCGCATATATTTTGCAAGGTAGTGTCCCCAACCATAATAGTACATAAGAATCACTAACCAACTATACATGTGACCTTCTATTACAGTTTCATGACATGCTGAACCTGTTGCAAAAACTGCATCTGTGTATTCAACAATATAATCTTCATCTGCATCTAAATAAACAGTATCTAAAGTTATATTCTTAACTGTTATTTTATTATCTTTTTGATATTGTTTATTACCTATTGTTGCATTGTCAGTTATAACAAGTGGATGGATCATAAGATAATTATCTTGACCCATATCAATAAGTTTTTGTATTCCTGTTTTTAAACTAGAATATGTTTCGCCTGGCATAGGCCAAATAAGTTCACTATATGTAGGTATGTTTTGTTCTCTATATTTGTCTAGGTATATCTTTAACCTATCAATATCATAGTTAAATCTTTTTACTGCTTCTAATGTTTTATCATTGAAAGTTTGTAAAGCAATGGTAACACCTTTGAATAAGTTTTTATCTTTACCAATCATTGCTATTTCGTAGTTTCTTTCTACATTATTTTTACTCCACGTTGCATCAAATACTTTAGGATAACCGTATTCATCTTTAGTTTTTACAACGTGTTTTGTTAGTTCTATATCTCTTTCAAGTAATCCCCAGTTGCTATCGCAAACACTAACAAACTCAATTTTATTTTTGCCCATCCATGTTATTTCTTTTTTGCATCTGTCTATATCAAATAAAGTAAGTTTATTCCAATAATCCTCTCCTATATCACAAAACGCACAATGATAAGGGCAACCTCGCAAACTTTCCCAAGTTACTTGCCAAACAGTGTCTTTAGGATACTTTGCCATTATGGGTTCGTAAAATCCTTCTAGTATAGGACTAGGAATGTTTTTAACACTTTTTAATCTTTGTGCTGGCTTTGGAATGTGTGTTGGAGTTTGAACATGAGGTATGTTGTCGTATTGCCTAAGTGGTCTTGCTAATATTTCTTTAAATGCAATCTCGCCTTCACCGTGAATAACAGCATCAAAATATTTGTGCTTTACAAAAAAGTTTTTATCGTGTTTGTTTATTTGAGGACCACCTGTAACAATAACACATTTAGGATAAACTTTTTTAATTTCTTTAGCTAGTTCTTTATTATATTCCCAGTTCCAAATATAACTACTCATAGCAACCATATCTGGACTTTCTAGTTGTAACACATATTCTTTAGGTGATATCTTTTCTATTAAGGTATCTTTTAAAGTCCAGCTGGCATTTTTGCCGTAGCACCATTGATATGCTACTGCTAGTGGTAAAAACTTGTTAGTTCCTAACTTATCACTTGCTTGCACAAGATAAAGGTTCATCTTAAAAATTCACGCCAATCTAAATCATATTGTATACTATTTACTTTGTGTACGCCTATTAAATATAGCACATAACTTGCTACACTACTGCCTCTACCTACACCCCAAACAATGTTATTTTCACGCATAAAGTCTACTAGATAAATCATATAACGTAGCAAGTTAATCATACCACGCTTTTTAAATTCTTCAAGTTCTTCAAATGCCCTTATATATTCTTTGCCTTGTGCTTGATATCCGTCTGTAATCAATTTGCCTAATACATATTGTTGAACGTGTATATTTTTATATTCATCAGGCATAAACCATTCACTTTGACATACACCATCAAAAGTCTTTTGATCTACATCTAATGGAATATACTTTTGCAACGGAGCCATACCTTGTTCTTCCATTGCAGAATTAAACTTATCTACATCATCATTTTGATCACAAAGAACAACGTGACATTTGTCCACATGTCCGCTGTATATCATATCTACCAAATCACGATTTGTAAACCGTGGGATACCTAAATCATCTGTCTTCATAAGCATATATCTATTTTACGATACTTTTATTAAATCGTCAAGTGGAGAATCTACTGCTTCTTCTTGTTGTTTTAATTTAGCGGCAACTCTTCTAGCTTCTAGTTCTAGTTTATAGCCATCTATTAACAAAATCATTTGCTGTCTTACATCTTGATTTTCTGTTACAAAATACATATGATTAAGTTTAAGCAGTTTTTGCTCAAGCTGTGTATCTGTAAACTCAGATAAATCATTTGCATGAGGGTGTATCATGCCGCCGCAGTAAATGTACCTAAATAGTCAAAGAAAACTGTAGCACCATTATCATATGTAAATGCTTTTACAAGATGACTTCTAGTTGTGACAGTGTTTGTAGTTATTGTTCTACCTGACCATTCTGAATCTTCGCAAACTCTCATGGCACTTGTTATACCTGAACTATATGTTGCGTTAAAAGTTATGTTTCTATTTGTAACTCCATCGCCGTATACTTGCACAACAATTTCACCATACTCGTTATTTGTTGGCCAGCCAGTAAATGTTAATGCAACATCTGCTTGTGCTTTCACTGTAAAAAAGTGTCCTTGTGCAAAGTTGATATCTACATCTGTAGTAATGCCAGACAATGCTGTGCTATTGTGTGTAGCAGTTTCTTGGAGTTTTACATATCTAGAGTTTGTGTTTTCAAAGAAATTATTATCTACATTTGTTTTTGCAGTGTTAGTCTGCAAATCTTCTATCTCGCTCTTAGCCGATACGAAGTTTGTTTTAATAATGTTAAAGTTATCTCTAAAACCTTGACTGTTATTATCCTGTCCTGCGACCGGATACGTATCGTCGATTGTTGTAGGTACAATATTACTTGCCATTTCTTTTCCTCTCTAGTATATGTATTTATACATTTAATTTATAATCAGTGAAAACAATGAACGTATCAGTTGATGTTTCTTCTGACCTATCAACAATATATCTATCTATATCATAGTTTATTTGTTTAAAATCAAAGTTTGCATTTTGTATGTTTTCTAAAATAGTTTGACTTGTGCCTGGTTTACAGTAACATAAAGGCATAGCAGTCACATAATCTAATTCTTGTCCGGTTGCAGTCTGATTGCTTCTCATCCATAAAGGTAAAAACTGTCTATCATTAGCACCTATGTCTGCAATACGTTTTCTCATATTTCCAATATTGCTTATATACCTTTTAATATTTTTGCTTTGACTAGATTGCACACCAATATTATCAACAGTGATCACGTTTGTTTTTGGTCTAAATCTAAAAGGAGCACCACTTGCATCTGTTGTAGTTGATGTACTTCTTATTACCACTACATCTCCGTTATTCAAAATAACTTCTAGTTGCCCTATAGCAGGAACATCAATATCAGCAGTCCTGGTAGTAAGTTTTATAGCACCACCAAGGGCTCCTATTTTTACGTCAGCAACATCTCTCATAGTTACTTCAAATATATCCTGTCCAGTTTCACTTGCTGTGCCATCGTCCTTTTGTTCTATTTTGACTTGATTAACTTTAAGATTTTGTGCATCTCTTGCAGTAACAGTAAGTTTTGTATTACCATTTGTTGGTTGATGTGGATCCTTTATTTCTACATAAACTACTTCGTAAACAATATCATTACTTCCAGCCTGTTTTGCAATAGCTGTTTTTATATCTCCAAAATAAAATCTCTTTCTTTTTGTGTTTAAGGCTGTTGCCGCTACAAAATTTTCTAGTTTCTTTGCTTCTATACCTGCATACACAAGTGTCTTTAAATCTTTTTGTAAACCAAAGTTTACATCAAAAGGTCTATATATTGATTCTGGTTCAAACACTGTGTAGTCGTTTATAAAATCTCTAAAGTTTTGTCTTTGTGTATTATTTAAAAATGGTTTAATATATACATTTGAATAAATCTTATCGTCAGTATCTGTAACAGTTAATGTAAATGTTTTTATTGCCGCTGAGTAACCAAATAAATCTCTAGCCATAACTCTAAATGAAAACTGCCTATCAATAGTTGTTGTGCTTGCATCAAATAACGTAGTTCTATTATCTATAGTTGTAAGTCCTAACCCTGTGCCGTCACTGTATTGATTTGGACGCCCTGTAAGTTCGCCATCACGTTTTAGTTCCATACCATTTGGAAGGGATCCGCTTATAATATCATAACGCAGATTGCTTCCAGCTAGTGTAGTTGTAGCTTCTAAACGTAAATAACTTACTCTGTTTGCAGGCAAGGTTCCTAAATCTGCATCAGTTTTCCATTGTACTGTGCTATCTACTTCACCTAATAATGTTACTGTAAATGTTTTAATAGCACTTACAGCTTCTATGTTAGTTACATTAAGTTTCTGTGATATTAATGTATCTTTAAATACTCCTAATGTAAGTTGCACACCTGATTTCTCGTCAGTGCTATTTGATAGAAAGAAGTTTCTTTGTAATGGTTTAAGTAGATAAACTTTAAAAAATTGATTACTTCTAGTTATTTCGATATTATCTAATACACTGTCATCAGTATGAAATAGATTATTATGTAAAATATCATTTTCTATTTTAGAGTTACGCACAATATCAAAAACATAAAGTTTGTTGTCATCCGAAGATGATACTTCGGTATATTGTTCTGTAGTATTAATACCATTAGCAGTTAAGTACGCAACAAAATCATCTATGTGATTTCCTGTATCAGGAACTTCCCCTACACCGTGATTAAACTCAAGAATACCTGCACTATCGGCCGCTCTAATAGTATATCTTATCATAGGTTGCCAGTTATATGTAATAGTTGTACCAGGAATATTTCTTGCTTCATCATACAATAATGTGTAAAATTCAGATTCGCTATATTTCAAAGTTCTATTATGCCATGCAGTTCCTCTGCCGTCACCATCATCGTAAATATAAAGATATTCTTGTCCAATAGGATTATTAAATGCTGTTCTAATACGCTTTTGCTTATATGTAGGTTCTAATCCTCTACTAAGATTTAGTAAATCATATTGTGTATTTGAATCATCAACACTTTCTACAGTGTAACCTATGTTATCAATAGTTATGTTTTGTTCTATTAATGCTCTTAAATCACTTACACCATCATCAGCACCTACTGGTAGTTTATTAATTTTAAGTTGTGATTGCCCGCTTAATGTATCTTCATATACACCAGCATTTATTTCTATTACATCGTTGTCATCTACTTCTTGTCTTTGTGCTTCTATTGTAAATTTATATTCTTTACTAACAGCAGGTTGATACGGAACTTTACCTGCAAGTTCTCCTGTAAGCACATCTAGCTCAAGCCCCGGAGGTAATGTGCTTATTGATCCATCGTCATTAAATGGTTGCAATAGATAACTTATTTGTCCTAAAAGAGCATTAGGATCATATACTTCTAAAAATAGTGTGACATAATTTTCTGCACGTTTTGTTCCTAGGTTACCTGGAGTAAGCCATAATGGTTTACGTAGGTAAGTATTATCTGCTGTAAATAAACCAGTTGCCGCTTTCATTATTGTGTTGTCTGATCTTAAAAAATCATCTCCTACAACATAAATGCTAAACTGTCTCTTACTAAAACTTACATCATCTTCTACTGTAACAATGAACTCATATAGTCTATTCAGTTTTTTAGGTGGACGAGTAGGTGTGCTAAATCCGTAAAACGTTGTATCGTATGTATAACTATCAAATCCATCATCATCTAAAACAAAAAAGTCAGCGGGTGCTGAATCGTATTCACCTGTGTCATAACCTGAATCAGCATCTATATCTAATGCTAATATTGGATCAACAATACCTGTTATTTTTCCATCTGCAGATAAAGTTAAACCTGGCGGAAGTTCTCCAGCATCGTCACCTATATAGTATTTTAAATTTTCACCAGTTGGCAAATCGGCGTCAATAGCTTCTAACTGAAAGTCTACTGGAGCACTATCAAGAACAAAAAATGCTTGATTTAATCTATCAGGTGGAGTTGAAGAAAAGGTGACATTTAAAATCTCCCATGTTCTATCGCTTGCATTATATACTTTTAAAACAAAATCAAATGTATCACTAAACGTTTGTACCCAAACTTGTTCACTAAAAGGTGAGATAGGTGCTGTAGGAGATACTGTTATATCTTGTGGTCTCCACAGTGAGCTTACATCATCATATACTTTTAGTTTTAAATCAAATCCATTATTATCTTTATTTGTGTTTAACCAAAAGTCGTCTATGTTAGGATTAGGCACAGTTGGTGATATAACTAATGATTTATCATTGCCTAAAATGCCTTGTATTTGTGTTTCGTTGATTCTATACCAACGTCCGCCTACTTTGTACCAATATTGTTGTACACTTGTTACATAAGCATAATCTCCATCTGAACCTGTAGTTCTACTTGGAATCAACTCATATGTAGTAACTGTAACTTCTGTCCAACTTGTACCTGCATTAGTTTCGTATATTCCCCATTTGGTATTTAATGTATCTACCCAGTACTGTTCTCTAAACGTTTTATTAATAGCTAAAGGACCTTCGGGTGTTTGCCACACAGGTTCGTCTGCTCCAACTACACTAATATTGTAAGTCCTATCTGCTATACCATCACTGTTACTTGCTCTTACAACAAAATCAAACTGAGTAAGTTTGCTTACTTCAAATGCAACACCTGTTATAGCATAGTTTTCTATACGTAAACCTGGAGGCAGTGATCCTGCTATTATCGATACTGTAATACCTGTTGTTGATTCTAATGGTAGGGCAATGTTAACTTCAGTACGTTCATTTATTTCACTAAGTGTACTTCCTGAAAGTTCTGTCCAACTAGGTAGCGCCATCTAGTTCCCCTTACATTGCTTCTACAAATGTGGCTAATGAGTTTCCAAAATCTGCATCAATATCTGATTCAACAAACGTTGCGGCATCTGAACCAAACTCAACACTAAATTGTGTTTTAATAATATAAGATATAATACTATTTGCAGTTGTAGTTAAATCTCCAAAGTCCCAACCAAAAACTTCATCTAGTTCAGCACTTGTTATACTGTTCAAAGCGGCAACGTTAAGTAAACTTTTATTGTTTGCATCTAAATCTACTGCAAGTTGCGGACTTGTTTCTCTACTGAGTAAACTGTCTATAGTAATTTTAGGACCTGAACCAGTTGTGCCAACTGATGCTTGGGCGCCTCCCGAACCTTCTATTGTTATAAATTGTTCAACTGGAGTTGTGATACTTGTAGTACCGTCTGTGAATCTGCTTTGTGCTTGTGTACTTGAAAAATATATTGTATTGTTATCGTCACCAATACGTATATTCATTGTTTCGGGATATAGAGGATCGACTAGTAATTTTCTAAACTGTAAAGAACTTCCTACAGTTTGAGCATATACACCAAATCCAGCACTGCCTACATTTTCTGCTGTTTTTTCTGTAAAGTTAGATACCCGTAAATCTAAATCACTAAAGTTTTGATTAGTTTTTATAAATGCTTCTCTTAGATCGTCACCTGTGCCGTCGTTGGCAAGGACCCCCACATTGATTGTTTGTATAGCCATACTAGTCTCCGTTTTTAATATTTATGACAGAAACTTACCAAAGATCATTCCATTGCGATCCATCCCACATTCTTGCTTTTGTTGAAGAAAGATCAAAATACATTTCGCCTTCGCTAGGACTTGAAGGTGCGTCTGCCTGTTCGAACTGCGGTATTATCATACCGGGTCCACCTGCTACTGAAGTACCAGGACCTCCAAGAATAATTGTTTTGTCAGTTCCGCCACCTGAACCATCGTCTGTTAATCTAAAATAAACACCTAAATCAGTTGCCCACAAATCTCCTGGACTAGGACTTCCTGGTATAACTCCTGTAAAGTTTAGCACACCATTTGTTATTTCTACAGCATTACTAGAGTTTGCTTCTAACTGTAATGTACCACTTGAATTTTTTAACTTAGGTGTAGAAATATCTGTTGTGGCACTTATTTCATTTCCTGATAAATTACCACCTGCTGTTATATTTCCGTTTGTTGCAGTTATGTTTCCATTAGTGTAAGTTAGTGTACCGTTAGTGCTTGTAATACTTGTTAATATTGCTAGTGTTTCAATGCTAACATCTTTAAGTGTATTTGTACTAGTACTTGTTGGTGCTTGGTTAAATGCATCTGCTTCAATGCTATCTGCTGTACTTGCACCTCTTGCTACTACTGTTGCAAGAGTATCACTTTCAACTGTCAATAATCCAGATTCGTCAAATGTAAGTTGTGCCTGTCCGCTTACTACTGTTGAAGTTATCCTACCAAAACCTAAAATATCTGTAGCTTGTGTAAAATCATTTGTAGACAAATAAGTTGCATCAATAAAGTTAGAGTCATTAACTAATACTGAAAGATTATCTCCTGGACGTACAGCATTAGGTGGAGTATATGAAAAGTTACCAGAGCTGTTGTTGTATGTTAAACTTCCTACTCCACTTGGTGTGTTAGTTGTTGCACTAAACAATAGTTTTATGTTAGGACCATCTAAACCACCAGTATTTTCTTCTGCTTGCCATTGAAAGCCATCGTATATTAATATGTCACCATTACTTGCACCAACAGTATCAACATCAGGAATATCATTAATACTACTTGGAGTAAAAGAGGTTGGCTTGTTTTGTATATACGCTAAACTGGCAACATCAGTTTCTGTCCAGTTTGATTGTACTGGTACAGCCATTGTTGCACCATTTAAAGTCATTGATACAGTAGCTAAAGAACTTAATGTTGTTGCACCTGTAACGTTTAAAGTTCCACCTAACGAAACATTTCCTGTTGTAGAAAGTGTACTTGAACTAAGAGCTCCAGCAACACTTAAATCTGTTAGGTTAGCAATACCACTATTTGTAAGATCTAAACTATCACCTACTGGTATTTCTTTTAGTTTGTTACCATCGCTTGTGTCTACTACTAGTGGAAATCTATTTGCCATTCTATATGTCCTTTTTTATATTTATCCTGTTGGTGCTGAGTTCTTATATGGGTGACTAACAGGTAAACTAGCCGTCAACCCCCATTTGTGTGCTATATAACCTTCTGCTTGTTCTATGTAAGTT
>MDTC01109941.1_pt1 | contig 27553 bp, 26 predicted proteins | sample 811181 | NCBI WGS metagenome assembly MDTC01 (sample SAMN05326644, study PRJNA326480) | marine metagenome | isolation source: seawater | place: Pacific Ocean: North | collected 2011 | reverse complement strand
TGAAATAATTTTCAAATAATTATTTATTTAATAAGTTTCGATAAAATCTTAGATTTTTTATTGAAAATTATTTATTTTTATTTGACAAAATGTTTTAATTTAACCTTGATTAATTCTTCTTCATGAAATAATAATTGTTTATGATAGTGTTCTTTTCGAACATCGTAATATATCTCTGATTCTTTACCCCTAAGATCAGACGCAATCCCTCCATATTTAATCATTGTATAAAAACCACCTATTATACCTGATACACTTAATATTCCTAAAATTACAATAACACCGGGTGCTAAAGTTACTGCCGATGTGGCTGTAGCGAATGCTCCATATACACTAAAAATACCAATTAAAGTTCCTAAAAGAGACCATCCTTCTGCAACTGTTCTTTTACTTTCTAAATCAGATATTTTTTTTTCAGCACTTATTTTTTTTTTATGAATTTTATCTAGTTCTAATTTGATTGAATTAAGTTTATCATTAAATGAATCTAATTGAGAACCATAATCTTTTTTGTGTTTTCTTTGATACTCATCGATTTTTTTTAAATCTTCTGATTCTGTAATACCTAATTCAATTAACTCTTGTGTTGATAACATAATAAATTGATATGATTGATAAATATCTTTTCGTCGTAATTTATCTAAAAAACTTAAATCTAATTCTCCTCTACTATTTCTAATACTTTTTATTTTTAAACTTTTAAGTAAATTTTGTATTTTAATAAATTCAGTAAATTTTCTGGTGTTACTTTCACTCATGTGGTCATATTCAATATCATTGTAAAAATAAAAATACTCAGGTTTCATAATTAATTTAACCCTTGGAATATTTTTAATTTCATTTTGATTAATATAAAATTGCTCAGAAACAGTTCTATTATTTGAAATTCCAGTATTCCATTCATCCCATATTTCTCTTGAATTAAGATTATTTCTATCACTATCATCTATATTTTCATCTTCTAAACTGTAAATATTTCTTCTTCTAGTATGGGTATGTAAATATTCCAAATTTTCTTCTTTCCAATCATTAAATTCAATTTCTGTATCAACAGCATAATCTGTTGCTAAATCAATTGAATATTTACCATTACTATCACATACATCAGGAAATAATCTTTTACATTCTTTTTCATTTTTTGGGTAATAAATTTCCACAGGTATTTTCATGTCTTCATCAACAAAAAATACAGGATATTGTCCTACTTCTTCTTCTTCAAAAAATATAGTTCTTCCCCTAACATTTTTAATTACTCTTTTTTTAATTATATATCCTTTTCTATCAGTTTCTATATCTTGAGCTATAACTTTTCTATAATTCTCCTCTTTATTTTTTCTTTTATACATATACCTGTCATCATCATCATCCCTATATCTATATCCTCCTTTTTTGGAAATTTCAGATTTCTTTAACAGTTTTTTAATTTTCGATTTAGAATCAATAGCATATTTTTTTTTCCGAAGATATTCTAAAATATCTATTATACCTTTTTTAAATCTAGATTGTTTGTATGAATTATCTTTATTGTTTATAGTATAATTTATGATTCTTTGTAATAAATTAATTAATTTACCTAAAAACCATGAATTGATCCTTTGAAGGATAGTTTTAAAATTTGAATAATACTTTTTAAAATTAAAGCCACCAACTTGTTTCTTAAAAACTTTTTTATTAGTTTCATTACTATTTTTTTGAAATCTTTGGGAAATAGATTGTATTTTTTTAATTGATTTTTTAAAATTATGAGGTGTAGGTTTTTTTATAAATTTACTTACTGTTTCGGAACATTTATCAACCAAATATTTAGATCTTTCTTTTAAAAATACTAGCAATGTATCCATTCCTCCATTACCTGTTTGAATAATAGTAGGCAAATTATTATTTATATCAAATGTGGTATCTCTATTCATTAATATATAAAAATATAATTAATTGTAATTAAATATATTAATATTATTTCAATTTTTTTATGATATATTAGATTAGATATTAGATATTTGAATTTTTTTTTCTTGTTGATGATATTGTATTTTTTTCAAAGTAAGATTATTATTTTCATAATAATCTTTCATAAAATTTATTTTTGATTGAATATGTCTATATTGTTTAATCATATCTGAATTTATAAATTCATATTTTTCTAATTTTCCTATTTCTGAATCAATTTTTACTATATGCTCACATTTAACTTTTTTGATATTTTCTTTTAAAATTTTCTTTTCAAAATTTTTTAATTCAGTTTTTCTTTGAGTAATCAGTTTTATTAAAAGACTGTAATTTTCAGTTAAATTTTTCCCAGCCAATATTTTATTTTTAATACTTATTATTTCATCCATCAATAATAAATATTAAAAAAATAATTTTAAATAATTAATATTTATGTAAAAAGTTATTAAAATTAAATATAATATTACCAATGTCATCACCAAATTTAAAATTTAAAATTTTAAGAATTGAACTATAGTAATTAGATATTCCATATTCTTTTTTAAAAAGATTTTTCCATTTATAATTATCTATTTTAATTAAATTCATTTCCGAATATGAATTTCCAAATAAATCATCATTGTAAAATATTAAATTAGCTAAAGGAACATACTTTTTATATATATCATTAAGATCAACCTCATTCATCCAATTCATACATATACTGACCCTGGATTTATTATTTTTTTCATAAATTTGAAGAAAATTACCTGTAGATAAACCTACATAAAATGCATCTTTTTGAACATAGGCTGGTATATTTTTATTTGATAATGATACTCTCCAAAAATTAAATCTTTTTGTTTTGTAGAATTGAATTAATCTATTAGGATAATAATTTGTTATTTTTTTTTCATAGTATTTTTTTGATAAATTTAAATATAATTCACATTTTTCACAAGATAACCAACCAATCCTTTTAAATCTTCCTAAATAATCATCAGAATAACTTTCTATCAATTCCTTGGTATTTTTATTACAACAATAACATTTATCCATTCTAATCATAACTAATCTATGGGGATATTTGTCATTATAGTCAATGTAAGTGTTGATTAATTCTAAAAGTAAATTTTTAAAATAGCTTTCCATATTATCATATTATTTACTTCTTAAGTTATAATTTATACTTAATTGAAAATCAAATTTTATTATTTTTCTTTTAATTATGCATTTAAATCAAAATTGAATTTAAATTCAATTTTAATTTGATTATTTATAATTAATATTCATTAAAAAAAACAATTATGGAATTAAAAACATATCCTGAATCATTTTATAATAATGGTGGATTACGACTAAGTAACTTTGCGATAGCAGGAAGAAATATTTTAGAGAAATATAAGGATTTTTTGAGTAATGATAAACCAATCATTTTAAAATTGAAAAGTAAATTAGGAATTAATTTTCATGTAAGTATTTTAGAATTTAGTGCTCCCGATAACGTATTATATGTAAATGACAACGCATTTGACCAATTATGTATTAATACTGGTGATGTTGTTCAAGGAGAATTATTTGATCCACCAGATGCTACAAAAGTTATTTTTAAACCTTCAAATAAGTCATTTTATAAAATTGAAGATGTAAAATCAATACTAGAGAATAGTATAATTAAAAAATATCAATTTTTAATAAAAGGACAAATAATTTCAATAAATTATTTTGATTCAATAATTAAATTAGAAGTTTCAGTTCTTGAACCTTATGATATTTGTAGAACAACTGAAATTGATTTGAATGTGGATTTTTTACCAATTGAAGATAATATAAATCAATCTAATAATTCAAAAAATATAGATCAATTACCTGAATCCATTGAATTTAATAAATCTAATTTTAATTTTAGAGAAGAATCAAACACTTCTCTTAATTTAAATCAAGTAACAAATAGAGTTAATTCAGATAATTTAAATTTGAGTTCAAATCCTTCCAGGGAAGATTTGAGAAAAAGAAGATTAAGTTTTTTTGAAAAAAAATTTATGAAGTAAATTATAAATTTATTTTTTTTTAAATACTATTATCTTTTAATATAATAATATGAGTAATAAAAATGCTGAGACCATTAATAATGTTAAGAATAAAATTTCAGAATCATTTGGTAATGCTATGAATAATGAAACTGCAAAAAAAGTTATGAATAGAATTGAAGAAGACAGGAAAAGAATTGGTGAGGCGGTATCAAAAAATCCTGCAGCAACTGTAGGCATTATACTTGGGATAATAATTGTTATATTTTATTTTGTAGTTCTTTATAATAGAATTAATAGGTATTTAGGAAGAATGAGTGAATATTCCGCAGAAGATACGGACATTAAAGGAATTGAATCTAATTTAAAAGTTATGAATGGTAATTTTAAGTTATGTGATTTTTGGATCGCATCATCCTTTCGTTCCTATTTACCATGCACTAATTATTATGATTATGCTAGTCCTGAAGCAATCCGACAGTGTATAAAATATGGGGCAAGATATATTGATTTAGACATATTTAATGCAGATTTTAATACATGCACTGACCCAGTGGTTTGCTTTGGAGAAGAAAGAGGAAATTGGCATTATACAACTTCATTTTTATTTTTAGATGCATGTAAAGTTATTTTTGATTCTGCATTTACTTCCTTTGTAACTAATCCAAAAGATCCATTATTTTTAAATTTGAGATTTCATACTGAGGGAAATACTGATACCATAAATAAATGTGCTAAAATAATTAAAGAAATTTTTAATACCAAGCTTCTACGTAAAAAATATTCATATCAAGGAAGATTTACAAGCACTAATATAGCAACGACACCTATTAAAAGATTTTTAAATAAATTAATAATATCTTGTGAATCAAAAGTTGAAGGAACAGATATGGATGAATTAACCAATATGCATTTAGATTATGGTTCAAATATGCGTATAATGACTGATACAGAAGTAAGAAATACTTTTGATGCAAATGAATTAAAAGAATTTAATAAGAAGAATTTAACAAAAGTATTACCTTCTTTTAAAGAAAGAACAAAAGATAATTTCAATTTTTTTACACCTTATTATTTAGGATGTCAGTTTATCTGTATGAATTATACTGAACCTACTCCATTTATGAAAGCATATATACGTAAATTTAAAGATTGTAGTATTAAATTAAAACCATATAAACTAAGATATCGTCCAATTTATATTAAACCACCACTTAAACAAACTAAGAAAGTGTCATTTGCTCCTAAAAAGAAAACAACACCTTATTACAGTATTACTTATTAATTATTTAATAAAAAGCATGAAAATATATATATTTTTATATAATATATGGTTGTGCGTAAAAATAGTAGAAAAAGAAGTTTGCGAAAAAATAGAAAAAAATCTAAAAAAAGAAGTTTAAGAAAAAATAGAAAAAAATCTCAAAAGAGGGGTGGAGGAAAAGATAGTTTTTGGGATTGGTTACCCCCAGTAGATACTCTAGCAATTAGAGGAATATGTCGAAAAATATTAAATAAAGGACAATCTAACTCAAAAATTTTTGTTCCATATAGTGATCCTGTAGAATATATTCAAGATTTTTCATTTGCATATCAGGAATGGCAAAATGAGCAGGGATTTGGAGAACATGTTGGTAAAAGAACACCTGCAAAAAACAAAAAATTACGAGAGAATTTTATAAAAGCTATTGGAGTTATAGGAGCTACTGTTGGTGGTATTTATATGCTTTCTAATGTTTTTTATCCAACAGTAAAAATCAGACATGAAAATAAAGATTTTTTTAAGATGACATTTAAAGAAACAGATGAGAAATGGGCAGACGAATCAAAAAATTTTAATAATTCCGGTAGTCGAATTATGGGAACTTATATTGGAAGTATATTTGCATTAACCACAATGGGTGCTTTAACAGGTTCAAGCGAAGAAAAGAAGAAATATAAAGAAGTATTAGATATTGTTGCTGATGAATGGAATGAAAGACATGCTTATCAAATTACAGGAAAACAGATCGCTAAAATAATTACTGATAATCCTAAAGTAAAAATGGACATGAAAAAAATTAAAATTTTAAATAAAATGAATTCTAATGACAGAAATTTAATTGCACATCAACAAGCAATTAACCTACATCAGCAAGCACATAATCAAGCTAATAATAATAATGCAATGATGATGCATAATCAAGCACATCAACAATCAATGATGATGCATAATCAAACACATAATAATGCAATGATGATGCATAATTCAGCAATGATGTAAAAGTAGGAATATTATATTTTATAGAAATTTTATTTTAAAATCTCTATTTCCAAATCTAAGAATGTAAGTGTTGGTATTTTTAATTTCATTTACATCAAAAATTTCTTTGTAATTATGGTCTAAAACACTAACTAAAGTCTGATTTCTGATGTAGGTGCAACAATTCAATCTGATATTATCTAAGGTAACGATTTCATTTTTAATTTTATTTTTAAAAATATTATCAACCATTTTTTTTTTATTGAGTAAATTATCGTAATTGATTTGATTATTTTCAACTAAGTTATCAATATTAATTTCATCCATTAATTTGTCAAGAGCGAACAACTCTTTTTTTATTTTCACAATAAAAATATTAAGTAAATTTTGCATCATTACATCTAATTTTTCTATTTTATCTAATTTATTTTGTTTTTTATTAATAGTTTTTCCTAATTCAGTGGGTGTAATACAACTTAAATCAGCAACATGATCGCATAATGATGTATCAATATCATGACCTATCGCCGTTATAAATGGAGTTTTACATTTAAAAATTCTTTCAATTAATTCTTTTTCGTTAAAAACCCAAAGATCTTCTAATGAACCTCCACCTCTTGACAATATTATAGCATCAATATTCTTTTTTTTGGCTACTTTTTCAGCAATATTTATATTTTCAATAATTTCCAGAAGAGCTTTATTACCCTGAACAGAACTATCTAAAATATATAAATTTACTCCATAAGTATTCTTAATTGTATGTATTATATCATTATATGCTGCGCTTTGATATCTGGTTATTAAAATAATATTATTAAATTTAGAAATGTGTTTTTTAGGTTTTCTAAATAAACCATTTTTAATACAATATTTTTTTACTTCATCTCTTTCTGAATATAATTTCCCTACTCCCTCATATTCTACAGAAACTACATTAAAAGATATTTTATTTTTATTTTCATAGTAATTAATTCTTCCCAAAAATTTTCCCTTATCTCCATTTTCAATACTTATATCGGTATTATGCCATGCTAAACAAGGTAAGGATTTATTACCTTTAATTAGGGAAAAGTGTAAATTAGAACTGTAATTTCTTAGATTTTGAACTTCTCCCGAAATCCAAAAATATTTCAATTCCATTTTATTGATATATTTATTTAAATAAGCACATATTTCATCGATTGTAAATATTTTACTACCTTTATAGGTTTTCATTATTATAAATTATAAACTTTTTCTTTAATGTTTAATTATTATTTACTTAATAATAATTTTATATTTAATAAATAAATAATTTATGAATTTTCAAATAGACAAACAAATTAATCCATGGATCAGTGATTATGATTTAGAAACAGACAAAAAAATACTAAATAATTTTTTATTAATAGGATACCAAATATCTAAAAATGTTAATGTAAAAGTTGGTAATGATGAAGTAATAAAAGAGTATCTTAAGATACAAGAGCAAGTTCAAACTAATTCTTTAAATAATTTAGATGATAAAATCCAAATTCGGTTAGATAATTTAAAAGATAATTTTAATAATTTACAAGAAAATACTAATAAAAATTTAGAACAACAAAACGATAAATTTATAAATATCATTGAAAGATTTACTGGAATTAAAAATACATCATCTATTAAAGGCAAATTTGCTGAAAATTTTTTAGAAGAAACTATCGGTCATTTTTTTTCAGGAGATAATTTAGATGTTACATGCAAAAATGCTCATGAAGCGGATATGCAATTTATATCAGAAAATATAAAAATTTTAATTGAATCTAAATTTTATACATCCGTTGTTCCAAGTAAAGAAATTACTAAATTTAAAAATGATATGCAAAGACTCAATATCAAATTAGGTATTTTTTATTCATTTAACTCAAGTATAACAGGTAAGAAAAATTTTGAATTAGAAAAATTTGAAAAAGGATATATTCTTTACCTTCCAAAGTTAAATTTTTGCACAGAAGCAGTTGTTATGTCAATATTATTTATGAAAGAAATTAACAAAGTTTGTTATCATAATAATGATATTAATACTAAATTTTTTACATTTAAAATGAATGATATAATGAATAGTATTTGTTCTAATTTTGATATTTTACTTAGTAGTTTATCTAAAACTAAATATACTCTTTTACATGAAAGAAAAAATATTATATCTTCTTTGGATAATATACACTCATCATATATTGACAATGAAACACAAATTAAAAATGTGATGAATTTAATACAAAAAAATGCTGAAAGTAAAATTAGACTTTTTACAAAATATTTAGATTCTGAAAATCCCAATAATCTAGATCTTATATCTTTAGCAAATATAAGTAATGAATCACTTCAAGAAGCTTTTAGTAAATTAATTTTAGAATTTGAAATTAATAAAATTTATATTAGATTTCTTGAAAATAAATTCAAAATTTTTAAAAATAATATAGAAATAGGTTTAATTAATTTGACAAAAACTAAAATAAAGGTAAAATTACCAAAACAAGGTGTAGAATTCAATTTAGATAATTCTAATTTAGGAAATATAGAGATATGTGTAAAAATTATAGACAGTATTTAATTGTTAATAATATTTATATGTTTTTTACAATTAAAATTTTGAAAAATAATTTTACTTTTACAAAAAAAGAATTATTCGTTTATATATTCTTTTATTTATTACTATTTTTCATTTTAGGTGCAGACTTATTTATTTATTTAATCATAATTGATTTATACATTTATACTTTTTTTAAAAATTTTAATATAAATAAAAATGTTTTATCCAAAAATACCCTTGATAAAAAATTAAATAAAGAAAATGATATAGTTCATCAAAAACCAAAAATAAATTTAGAATTTATTACTGAGGGAAAATATTCTGAAAATGAAGAAAATCTTTCAAAATTTGTTAATGAATATACCAAAAATTTATTATAATTAAAATTTATTATAATTAAAATTTATTATAATTAAAATTTATTATAATTAAAATTTGATTTATTATTATTTTTTTTATTTTTTATAAAATGAGTATTAATACTGAATCTGTCATTATAGGTTTGAATACCATATTTAACAACGAACTTAAAAATATTTTAGATAATATTTCAAATGAATACAATTTAGATAAGAAAAAATTATATGAAAAATATCTAAATAATGATGTATCTAAATCTGAAATAAAAATTGAATTAAAAAAGAAAAAAAGAAAAAAAAATGTTAAATTGTGTAAAAATGAACTATGTATGGCAAGAAAAGCTGATGGATTACAATGCACTAGAAGGAGAAAAGATTCTTTGGAATTTTGTGGAAAACATAATAAAAATTTAAAATTCGGAAGAATAGATGATAAAACAAAATATTCTGATAATAGTGAATTTTTAAAAACCAAAGAGATTAAAATTGATGGTAAAAATTACCTTATTAATGATAAAAATGTAGTTTTCAATTACGATATTGATAATCCTATGATAATAGGAAAACTAAGTTCTGAAGGTAAAATAATAACAATAGATGAAATGAATTTAGGAATTTAAATTAAATAAGTTAATTAATTTATTTGATTTAATTATTTTTTTTTAATTCAACACTAGTTCCTGTAATAAATTCCTCTGTGTGTATTAAATTTTCTGATTTTTTAGGTTCGTTTTTATTTTCACCATCAGCAGGACTAGCTGCATCTTCACCACCTTTATCAACTACTTTTGAATGATTACTATTTAAACTGGATAGATTTTCATTTTGAAAATTATCAATATGTAAGACCAATTTTGCATAATCCTCTTTTAGGTGAATATATGCAAATATAGGTGCTATTGTAAATGAATCGACTAAACTTTGCATAAAAACTGGTTGGTTTTTTTCCCAATATTTATGTCCAGCTATTTGTCCTGCCCAACAAGATACAAAAATTAAAAAATTATAGATCAAATAATTATTTAAAAAAGTAGATAGATATCCTAAACACATTAACCCGAACATATACAAATTTAGTTCCTTTGATAATTTTTCATCTAAATAGTAGTAATAACCACAGTAAATCATAAAAAGTAAAACTGAAAAATTCTGGAATAAAGGTAATGGAATAAAACTTAAAAAAACACTAGTGCTTGAAATAATTAAAGGTATTGTATATGTATGTATCAATATATTTGTTTCATTTTTATGATGAACAGCATATTTTGTTAATTGTTTTGATAATTTTTGTGAATAATTATTCATATTTATCTTATAAATTATATTTTTAATAAACCTTTATATATTTTTAAATTACTTAAAAAATAATGAAGAATATATATTCATGTCCAGAGAATACTACGATTTATTAGGTGTAGAACAAAATGCTTCCAAATCTGATCTCAAAAAAGCTTATAGAAAATTATCTTTAAAATGGCATCCTGATAAAAATCCAAATAATAAAGAAGAGGCTAGTGAAAAATTTAAAAAAATTAGTGAGGCATATAGTGTATTAAGTGATCCTGAAAAAAAGAAAATTTATGACCAATATGGGATAGATGGATTACAGGGTAATGGAGGAATGGCTAACTTTAATGCTGGTGATATTTTTAATCAATTTTTTAATGGACAAGGAATGAATTTTGGATTTAAAAGTCATTTTACAACTAATTTTAGTCAATCACATAATAATATTATGGAAAAAGGTCCTGATAAAAAGATTGAAATTGAAATTTCTTTTGAAGATATGATGAATGGATTTTCAAGAAGATTTAATTTATATCGGAAAATTAAATGTAATGATTGTTTTGGAACAGGATGTTTAAATGGTCAAGAAATAAATACTCAATGTTCTGAATGTGGAGGCGCAGGAATGAAAACAATTAGACGTCAGATTGGACCAATGATAACTCAACAAAGTTTTACCTGTCCAAAATGTCAAGGTAAGGGAAAAATAATTTCAAATGAAAATAAATGTCCAAAATGTAATGGTAATAAAATAATTAAGGGGAGTGAATTAATAGAAATTAATGTTCCTGAAGGATGCAATCAAGGAGAATATTATAAACTAAATAATAAAGCAGATGATTTGCCAAATTGTATTGAAACAGGTGATTTATATTTAGTTTATAAATTAAAACCAAAAAAAAATATGAGAAGAATCGGTGATAATTTAATTTTAAAAAAATCAATTTTACTTTCAGAAGCTTTATGTGGATTATCAATTGTTTTGGAACATTTAAATGGAAATAATATATTAATTGAATATGAAAAAGTAATCCATCCAGATACATCTTTAAGTATTGAAAATTTAGGTTTTTTAAATAAAAATACAGGTAAAAGAGGAAAACTTATCATTGAATTTGATATTGTATTTCCAAAAAATCTTAATGAACAAAGAACCCTTTTGATTCAAAAAATTCTACCAAAACGCAAAGAACCAACAAATAAAAACTCACTACCTGTTTATAAAATGAAATTAGAAAAAAGTGATTATAATAATTATGATAATAATTTAGGTGAAGAATATGATGATGATTTTAGTAATTTTCCAGGTGGTCCGGATTGTGCTCAGCAATAAATTAAATCCTTTTAAAGATAATTCTTTAATATAAATAAATGAGTATTAAAGAATTTAAACATAATTTTTGTGAATCAAGAATTTACCCATATAAACAAATAGATCTTTTAAATGAATACGAAGTTAAATTACCTGAAACAATTAATATGTATTCTAGTTTTTTTATATTTTTTTTACCAATCGTATATGGTTTTCCTCAAAATTATGCTTTACGAAGAGTAATTTTTTTAATGATGTTAAATGGTTTTGCAAGTGCATATTATCATTACCATCTTAATTGGTTAGGAAAACAAATTGATGAACTAACAATGATATTTCCTCTTTATATTGGAATTGTTGAGTTACTTTTTCGATTAAAAAAAGACAAATTAATTACACCTAAACTATTTTTATTAGATATTTATTTTATAATATTATTAACAACTAATTCTTTCCCAAATTTAGATTGGCTATTTCCTATAACATTTTTACTACCAATAATTTATGTTTCTTTTCTAATAAAACTTTTTTCAAAAAAATACAAAATGGGTTTAAAAAGTTTTAAATATATTTTTTTTGGAGGATTAAGTTGGGGTATTTCTGAAGTATTTTGTAATAAATACACTTACATTGGTCATGCTTTGTGGCATATTTTCTTTCCTTTAGGGTTTATACAGATTATTCATAAAATGGATCGAATTTTATATAAATCTTACACAAAGAAAAATTTGTCAAGAACATTACTAAAAATATAAGCACCCACATAATAATTCAGGTCCCAAAATGAAGGTTTCCAAAAAATTACATATTCAAATGGTTTTTTTAAAATTAGAAACAATCCTTTTAAACTGAATCTATAAATATTATTTGAATCTTTTCGTAACCATACATTTGTCATTCTAGGATTTAATTCCAAATATAACATAAATATTATTAAATATACAAAAGAACCTACTAACAATGATTTTTTTTCTACCAATAATAAATTCGAAATTTGTGTTTTCAATGAATTATCTTTAAATTCCATTATTTATTATATAAAAATATAAATTATAATTTTATATAATAACAATGAAATTAAGAAATGGAAAAACATACACAACTAAAACTGATTCAAAAAAAAAAGATAAAACCAAAACTGTAAATTTTTCTGAAATAGAATATAAAAAATGTTGTATTTGTTGTGTGGATTATAAGATTTTTGATATTATAACATCATGTTCTTGTGAATTAAAACATCATTTTCATGAAAAATGTCTTTTAAAAAGTTTTAAATTATCTAAAGAATTTTGTCAAAATCCAGTAACATATGTAAATGAATGTCCTTACTGCAGAAAAAAAATAGATAAAAAATATCATAAATTTAAAATAGTTAAAAAAGATACCATTTAATAACCTTTTAAAGACTATTAGAAAATAATAAATAATGAATATTTTTATGTATAAATATATGTGTCCTAGATGGTACGGTTATCATTCTGGAGTTGAAAATCTGGTAATATCAGATGAAATTTCCGATGAAAAAGCATTTAACCTGGCTATGAAAAATGCAAAAGAAAAATCGGGTTCTAATTCCTGTAAAATTTATTTATTACAACAATTTCAATATTCTATCAAATCAGTCAAAAACTACCCTGGAATGGCCAGTATTCCCAATATGGTTCAAAATAATGACCATTTTTTAAAAAACAATCTCAATTAATTTTATTTTGTGTTTATATTTTTATAAAAAATTCATATATAAGTATAAGTTATGTCCGTTTCACAAATTTTGCCCAATTTATGGCTTGGTAATATATTTGATTCAAGAGATACTAAATTTCTTAGAAATATTGATATTGTAATTAATTGTACGAAAACTATTCCTTTTCATTCTAATGATACTAAAAATATAAGGCTTTTTATTGATGACAATTTAAAAAAAGAAGAAATAGTAAATATGTATAAATATTTAGATCCAATTACAAAATTTTTAAATAAAAATATCAAATTAGGAAAAAATATACTTGTTCATTGTCATGCAGGTATGCAACGTTCTGCAACTGTTATCTGCGCATTTTTAATGAAATATTTAAATATTTCCTATGAAGATTCGTGTTTGTTTTTAAAAAGTAAAAGAAATATTGTTTTTAAACCATTAAGTAATTTTCATGCTGCATTAACATTATTTGAAAAAAAACAAACAACAAACAAAAAATAATAATAAATAATAAAATAATATTTTTATTATTTTATTAATTTATATTTACATTCATTCTATTAAAAAAAACCTAATCTACCTATCTTGGATTGAAAATGTATTTCATTTTCTATTTTATGAATTTTTTTTGTTTGTTTTTTGATTTTATCTACAACCATTTCTACTAATTTTTCTATCTCATCTAAATTTTTATTATCTACTTTATTTTCAAAATCAATTGGTAAAAAATCATTTTTTTTTAATTCATGATTTACAAATGTTCCTATATCTTCTAAATTATTATTCATATTTTTCTTATCATCTGATAGATCTTTTTCAAATTGTTTAATACTATTATCAATTAATTCTATTCTATTTTTAAATAATAAATTTTGATCTTGATCAGTAAAAATAATATTTAATTTAGGAATAATATTATCAATTCTAACTCTTACAACATCTATAAAATTATCAATTTCTTGATCTCCATTTTTAACTGTAAGATTCATTTTAAATTTTTTATCGTAATTTTTTAAATATTTCAATTCTGGTTCAAAATTTTTATCATCCAATTTAATTAATGCTGAATTTACTTTCGGAACTAAATTTAATTTTAAAGCTAAATCATAAATAATTTTCAAGAAAATTTTGCTTCTCAGTTGTCCAGAATAAATACTTTTCACAATTTCAAGAAATTTAGGCTTTAAAATGGGTGGGTCATATTTTAAGTTACTTTCAACCAAAGTTCCTTTTTTAATTTGAATTTTTCCATTTTTATCTTTAATTTTAAATACAACATAATTGTTATGTTCAAATTTTTTTCTATCTTTTTCAGAACTATCTTTAAGGGATGATAAAGTTTTAGATGCTAATATTGTATTATTAACAAAAGAATTTATGGTATCATGTATCAAATTGCTATATAATTTATGAAATTTAAAAATAGACATAGAATTACCTACATATATTTCAAACATATCCCAATTATCTTTCCACCAACCTCCAGATAAAAACCAAGATAAACCTGTGAATAATCCATCTGACATTATTTTTTTAATTAATTTACTTTTTGCTTTTTCAATTAAAGATAATTGTTTATTTTTTACTAATAAATCGCTTTTAAATTCAATCATTTTAAATAAGTTTTTCAATCTATTAGTATCCCATCTAAAATCATCTAAACATTCAAATAATCCATTAAATTCAATTATTCCAATTTGTTTATCAGGATTTTTAAACCATTTTTCTGATAATAAACTATAAAATATGCTATTATGTTCTCCTAAAAATAATTTTAAAATTTTATATGGATTAAAATTGATTTCTTTTAATTTAAGAAATGTTATTCCCTTAAATTGTTCTGAATTTTTTTTAAAATTTAATAAAAATTTTCCGTCAAAAAATAAATTACCTGTAAATTTATTATTAATATGTTCAAAACTGATAGTTAAATTATTATTTTTCAACCATTCTTTATCTTTTTTATTTAAATATCCAACATGTTTCATTAAGAAATATTTTAAAATATAACTCATATTAAAAATTAAATATACATTCCACGGGTTATCTAAAAATGGTATTATAAATGATTTTTTTTTCAAAGATTCTAATTTTTTGTAATATTCTGATATATTTTGATTTGCTGGTAAATTAGCAGTATTGAAACTTAAATCTATACTTGGTATATTTTTTTTGAAATAATTTTCATATTTAGTTACAGAGTTATTGATTTCAAAATTTTTTAATCGGTTTTTTAATCTAATTATATTATTTTGTAACTCATTTGGTTTATTTTTTGTAGAACTAGAAGAACTAGAAGAACCGATAGATGCAATTATTGAAGAATTTTCTCTCGAGGATTTATATGTTATAGTTGATTCATTTTTTGGATTTTTTATGTCATAAATTTGTTTTTTTAAATGATCTATCTTTTTAAATATATTTTGATATGTATTTAAATTATCTATTTCTGATTCTAATTTATAAATTTCATTTTGCTTTTCTTTAAAAGCATCGGTTCTTAAATTACTACCCTCATTAATTAAATTGGTTTTTAAATCTATTAATTTTTTATATTTATCATTATATTTTTCTTGCTCCTCTGGTGAATTTTTATAAAATTCTTTTTTTAAATTCTTTTTACTAATTACATTTATATCTCCTTTTTTATAAGATAATAAATTAGTAATTTTATCTAAGTCAAAAAATATGTTTTTACCGTCATCTTTATCTATAAGCAGCGTATTTTCAATATCTTTATCTTTAAATATATTAAAACTTTTAAAGTTTATGGGAGTATTTTTTCCATCTATATCCTTAACTTGAAAGTATAAATTAATTTTTTCTGAAATTAAACCTTTGAGATTATTCTCAGTAGATGAATCCATGAGTAGGGAGCGAAATGAATCCGCAAAATTTAAAGACCAATTACCCAGAGCAGTGAAAGCATTATCATAACTATCCTCACCTCCGCCACTCAAAGATCTATTTCCCATAATTATATCATATAAATTTAAAGTTGTGTCGGCGAAAACACTTGTACTCCAAATACCTAATTGATTATTAAGTGGGTTATCTAAAAGCATAAGCAATAAAGGCATAAATTCTAAACCAAATATTTTAAGAGGTTGGTTGATATTTTTTAAATACTTTAGTTTTTTTGTAAAATCATCCAATAAACTATCAATATTGTCATTTATATTAAAATTCCAACAATATGGAATAATTCTACCTATTTCAATTGATATCAAGTCATATTCCATAATTTTTGTGAACATGTTATTATTTCCTGAATCAATACATTCAAAATAATACAAAATTAAATGTTCCCTGTTTGAATTAAAATCTTCTGAACAAGATAATTTAACATGATTGTTTTTTCTTTTTTCAATTTCTATATTTTTGAAAATAATATCTCTAATATTTTCTGGAGGTTCTTTAAAAAAACTAAAATCATCTAATTCATCATTAATTTTCTCTTTTTGTTTTTCCAAATAATCACTTCTTAATTTACATAAATCAGATACTTCGAAATTAATTTTTTCCAAATATTCTTTATCTATATTTGGCTTACTAACCAATGATTTAATTGATTTGAAAAAAAATGAATTATTAATAATATTTAATATTTTACCAAAATTAAAAACTCTTTCTTTATTTCGACTACTGTCATTTGCATTTTTTTCAATTTTTTTGAGAAATTCTGAAATTAAATCAAAATCATTTTTAAAAAATATTTCATATGGAGTATGATGTTGTTTTAAAAAATTATTAATTTGGGCAATTTTTTCTTTTAAAAAAATAATTGCTTCTTCTGAAATAACAAAATAATCAATTGCTGGTAATGATAAAAAATTAAGGACACTTTTTCTAATATTAATATTTTTGCTAAATAATTGGTATAAAATGGTATTTTTTTCAATCCTATTTTCTTTATTAATATTTAAAATATCTAATTCGTTAAATAGTATTTTTTTCGCAAGAAATATTCTAAAATCAACGTAGATATCATTATCTTTATCAGATTGATCATATGAAAGATATTTTTTATTTAAATCGTTTTCTTTTTCTAAATAACCTTCATTAATTTTTTTAATTTCATTTGATTTACTTTTAAATTTAGACCATCCTGGTTTTTTTAATAATTTGACATATACACTATAGATTTCATTAATCTGATTTTTAAGTTCAAATTCATTTAATTTAAGATTTTGATTTTCTAAAACATATCCGAATTTTTCATCATTCAAAAATGGAAAATAATCATAAAAACAGAATAAAATTGTTTCTTTTTCATTTTTAGTTAATGAATAAAAGGGGGACTTTAAAAAGAACCATTTAATTGGTGAATTTTTTTCTGGAATCAAAAATTTTTTGCAAAATTGGGATATACCAAAACTTACAATTTCATTTTTAATTTTTTGATAATAATTTTTATCCGAAAATTTCAAATCTAAAAAATCTTTAACTTCATTCATATAAATTTCATTTTGATAATCTCCTTTGAATATACCTATTTCAGATTGAATTATTTTAGATTTAATATTACTATCTGATAAATAACCATGTTGTATATTATCTATTTCTTCTTCTTTTGTAAAAATCCAATAAAATTTAAAATTGTATTTTTTAAAATTTGAATTTAATTCATTAACTATATTTTTTATTTCATCTGTATATATAATATCTACAAACGTTGTATTAAATTCAATTTTTATTCTCGGAAAAATTTCCTTATAAAGATTATATTTAGTATCTTTGATAATATTTGTAATAAAATCAGAATCTACATTCCTTGTATCTTCTCTATCTTTCCAAAGTTTTTTAAAAAAATTTCTTATTTCACTATTGACAGAGCTTAAAGGTTCTGATTCTTTTTCTTCAATTTTTTCAAAATTTTCATTTGATGAATCTACCGAAGAATTACCTGAACCTCCCTTCATTTCATTGTAATCTGAAAAACTATTGATTAAGTTTTCTTTTTTTATCTCTAAATCTTTTAATTTTTTTTTATTATCTTTAATTTTTTCATTAATAATTTGATTTTTTTTTATAAAATTTGTAAGTATTCCATTTTTTTCAGATAATTTTAATTTAATATTTAATATTTTCTTATTCTCTTTTTCCTCCTTCTCTTTTTCTTCATTTTCTTTTTTATTTTGTTCTTCTTTTGTATTAATTTTACTTTCTTCTTCATTATAAAAATCATCTACATTAAAATCAAGTTCTTTTATCTTTTCTTTTTCTTGTAAGATTTTATCTTGAGTAATTTTTATTTCATTTTTGGTATCTTCGATTTCATTTTCTAATTTTTCAATTTCAATATCACAATTATTACTTGAGGAAAAAGAAGAAAACATTCCTGAACATTCATTTTTTTTATTTTCTAAAATTGATATTTCTTTTTCTAAATTTTGTTTTGTTTCATCTAATTTTTGTTCATCTTTTTTTAAATTTTCTTTTTCTTCCATTAAATTTGTTTTTTTTGCTTCTATTTTTTTATTTTCTTTTACAAAACCTGTTTTTTTTCCCAATGATGTAACTGTTCCTGATATTTTTTTTGTAAATTTCTGAAATGGTGAAAGTTTTTTAATTTCTTTTTTCAATTTTTCATTTTCTTCTTGAAGTTTAGATATTTCAGTATCTTTTCCATCTTTATTTTTTTCAGATTTTTTTTTATTGTTTTTTTTATTACCTTTTTTTGAAAATCTTTTTAATGCCATAAGTCCCAACCCTAAACCTGCTGTTGCTGCTGCTGCTATTTTACCCTTATTTCTTTTAAAAAAAGAGCTTTTTTTTTTTTCACCTTTTTTTTTTGAGCTACTAAAAGGCCACATTCCCGCATCTTGTTCTAAAATGGTATTATATTTTTTCAATATTCTTCTACCCTTCTTAGAATTAACATGGTAGGATAAACCTGTATCAGGATCAGTAACAGATTTGAACATATTCTTTTTCATTATAATATATTGACATATAATATAATGAATTTTATATCTAATATTTTAGATAACCAATTTAATGTATTAAAAAAAAATAATAAACTTAAAAAAAATTTACTAATTTCATCAGTTGGTAATAAATCTGTTCATAGAGATTGTAATTGGAATTATACACAAAAAAATTATAATACCCTGTTTATTTACTATGAAAAATTTATTCCTCAAGAATCAGATTATTATCTTAAAATGAAAGGTAAAAAATTATCACAATATTATTACATATTTCAAACAAAATTAATAAATTATTATGATTATATTTTTATACTAGACAATGATAATATTATTTCAGGAAAAAAAATATCTGAATTATTTGATTTATCTCATAAATTAAAGGCAAATATATTAGCTCCAAGTGTTAAAATAAAAGATATTCACTATAAAAAGGTTCATAAATTTTTAAATTTTTTTTATAATGATTTTGTAAAAATACAATCAAAAAAAAAATACAGTAATTACTGGACAATGAGAGATGATTTACCAAAAGATTTAATTAATACATATGACCAATGTAGAAAATATTCTGCCTGGGTGCATATGATACAAAGATTTAATTTAAAAGATAAAATTATTAAAAAAGTTAATATTGTTGAAGATGGAAGATCTATTATTAAAACTGATTTAATATTAAAATTTAGAAAAAACAAAAAATTTATGAAATTATTTGATTCTGGTGTAATTTTTGACCACGTTTTAGCAAATTTATGTAAGTTTAAAAGAATTTACGTAATTGATTATATAAGCTATATACACAGAGATCCTTATAAAGATAAAGAAAGGGAGCATATTGAAGGAAAGAAAATAATTAAATATATAAAAAAAAATAATACAATTAAAAATTTTAAAATGATATGGCCTGATATGGTAAAAGAAAACTTTTTCACCTTGTAAAATAAACTTAATCAACTTCTTCAATAGTAGGTTCATTCATATTTTGCTCATTAGGGACTTGGTTAGTGTTACTAGGGTTTTCTTGACTAGATGTATTTTGACTTGTATTTTCAGGTCTATGCAAAGCTGACATTATTGGATTAATTTTAGACTCTAATTCAGATTTTTTAGATTTTAATTCTTCTAAATCGACACTATAATTATTATCTAACCAATCTAAACCCTCTTCTACAATTGTGTCTAATTCTTTTTTATTATCACCTAATTTTTCAGAAATATCTTTTTCACTTGAACTACTTTTCACCTGATATAAATAATTTTCAATACTATTCCTAAGATCTATTTTGTCTTTAACCTTTTTATCTTCATCTTGGAACTTTTCCGCATCATTGACCATTCTTTCTATTTCTTCCGCGGATAATCTTCCTTTATCATTTGAAATTGTTATAGTATTAGATTTATTAGTTGATTTATCTTTTGCAGTTACATTTAAAATACCATTGGCATCAATATCAAATGTTACTTCAATTTGAGGAACACCTCTAGGTGCAGGAGGTATTCCAGATAAATCAAATTTTCCAAGTAAATTGTTATCTTTTGTTAAAGTCCTTTCTCCTTCATAAACCTGAATTAAAACACCCGGTTGATTATCTGAATAGGTAGAAAAAACTTGAGATTTTTTTGTTGGAACAGTTGTATTTCTATCAATTAATTTAGTCATTACACCACCTGCTGTTTCTAATCCAAGACTTAATGGTGTAACATCAAGTAACAAAAGATCACTTAATTTTTCATCAGTATTACCACTAAGAATAGCAGCTTGAACTGCGGCACCATAAGCAACGGCTTCATCTGGATTAATAGATTTACATAGTTCTTTATTATTAAAATATTTCGAAATTAAAGACTGAATTTTTGGAATTCGAGTGGAACCACCTACTAACACTACTTCATGAACTTCATTTTTTGAAACCTTTGCATCTTGTAAAACTTTTGCAACAGGTTCAAGACATTTATTAAAAATATCTGCACACAAGCTTTCAAATTTTGCCCTTGTCATAGTTGATGTGAAATCAATACCATTATATAATGAATCTAATTCCAAACTTGCATTTGATGAAGAAGATAATGTTCTTTTTGCTCTTTCACAAGCAGTTCTTAGTCTTCTCATTGATTTTTTGGATTGTGTTAAATCAACTCTGTTTTTCCGTTTAAATTCTTTTGTAAAATATTCAACCATTCTTGTATCAAAATCTTCACCTCCAAGATGAGTATCACCTGCCGTTGCTTTAACTTCAAATATACCATCATCAATAGACAATAATGAAACATCAAAAGTTCCCCCACCCATATCAAAGATTAATATATTTTGTTCTGCCCCCTTTTTTTTATCGATACCATACGCAATTGCTGCAGCAGTAGGTTCGTTTATTATTCTTAATATATTTAAACCTGCAATAGAACCAGCATCTTTAGTTGCTTGTCTTTGTGAATCATTAAAATATGCCGGAACAGTTACAACTGCATCTTTAATAGATTCTCCCATATAATTTTCTGCTATTTCTTTCATTTTAGATAAAATCATTGCAGATACTTCCTCGGGATGAAAAGTTCCTTTATTAACACTTATAATTGGTTTATCACCTTGTCCTGATTGAACTTTAAAGGGAAAATGCTTCATGTCATTTTGAACCTCTGTGTCTGAAAATTTTTTACCAATTAACCTTTTAGCATCAAAAATTGTATTAGTTGGATTCATATTGACTTGATTTTTAGCTGGAACACCAATTAATCTTTCTTCATCTTTTGTAAATGCAACATAAGATGGTGTTGTTCTTGTTCCTTGTTCATTTGCAATAATTTCAACTCCTCCATTTTTATAAATACCTACACAACTGTAGGTTGTTCCTAGATCTATACCAATAGCTATTTTCTTTTTACTCATATACCTTTTATACGTAATAAAATCTTTATGTAATTAAAAAAATAAAATTATTATTTTAATACATATATTTTAAATTATTTATTTTAAATTTAGTAATAATTCTAAATAAAACCTTTGGGTGGTGCAGCCTGTTTCATTGCTCCAGCCAGTTGATTCTGATCTTCTTTTGATGCTTTGGTATCAGTCATATTTTTCATCATTAAACCTCTAACAGCTTTACCTTCTTTTGTTTTAGGTGGAGGTCCTAATGAAACAGGCTTACTTGCTGCTAATTCAAATTTAGCCTGATTTTCTTTTTTAAATCTATTTTTATTGTTTTGCATATCTTTCATAACTCCTTTTTGTAATCCTGCCAAAGCTCTTCTTGAATTTTCTTGAGCTATTTTACTGTTTTTATCCGTTGTCATTTTATACCATACATACATATTATCATGTTTTCTTAATTTTCTCTTATGTCTATTGATTAAATACTCTAATTCATCAATTCTTGATTCTAATAATGATAAAGCTTTGTACACCCTGTCTCTATATTGTCTTGAGACTAATTTATTATCTAAACACACCTTTGACCTAAATTTTTCTGTTTTTCTTAATTCTAATAATGAAAATAATACAATAATAAATAAAAATAATAGTAATTCCAATATCATACTAATTTATATTGATATAATTATTTGAAATAAATACATAAACATGAAATTTTACAATATAATATGAAGAATTATTTTTCAAAAAAAATAACCAATTTTAGTAAAATTTTAAAAAATAAAAATTTATTTTTTTTTTTGATAGGATGCTCGAGTTTATTTTTTTCATGTCAATTAATAAAAACTTCACCCATATTGATTAAAAATTCAGATAATTATAATAATTGTTATGAAATATTAAAAACAAGATTAAATTTACATAACACAAAATTAGTTTGTGAAATCTTAAATAAAAGAGAAAACTTTCAAAATTTTATATATAATTTTTTTTATACAATTTTATTGATGTATGCATTAATAAGAGAGGTTATTAAAAAACAATATTTAGATTTGGTATATTGGATTGTAGCTCATTTATCATTAATAATTTACAGTTTGAGTGGTAATTATAAAATGTTTCAATTTTCAATTGACACTAAAAAAAAATATTCTGATACACAAATAAAAATAATTTTAATTTGTAGTATTATAATTTTTATACTATTAATCAGACAAATTTATTTTAAAAAAATCAGGTATAATTTAATATTTAATTTTTTATTAATATATTTTGTTATGTATTTATTATTACTTTCAATTACAAATAATATTATTATACATTTACACCATGCAATAGTTTGTGGTTTATTATCTTTTTGTTTTACAGATTTTAAAAATTATTTAGATAAATATGTGCATGCTTTTTTGATTGGAATTACTGTTCAGGGATTTAATATGTATAGTTTATCAGAAATTTGCATGTTTTATATTGATGATATTTCACCACCATCATTTAAATATTTATGTATAATGTATTCAATTTTCATTTTATTTTGGTTTTTGTTAATTTTTATAAGAAATAATAATTGTCCTAATATTTGTAATATATTTTTTTGTAAAAAATTAAATAATCAAAATAATTTAGATATAAACACCGGTGATGAATTTTTAATTCAAATACCTTTAATTCCTACACCCGAGGAAATAAAATCATTTCAAAAAAATAATTAATTTAAATCATTTATTTAAATCAATTATCAGTATTAATTGTTTAATATTTATTTTTTAGAGTCTAAATTTTCTTTAATTTTACTAATTACATCAAGTCTTTCAAAGCAAAATTTAAAAATATCAATTATATATTTGTTATTATTATTTAATTTTTGATAAAGCATATCATAAATTTCATCATAATTTTCACTATCTATAGATTTATTTGTTTCAATGAAATATTTTCCCAATTCAGTTAATGCATAGACTAAATCCTGTTTTTTTACTTCGTAATCCATAAAATTATTTAATTTGGAATAATCAAAATTTCTTATTTTGATATCGTTAATAATTTCTTTATAATCATTTAGAATGTGTTTAAAAACATTAATATTTTTTTTTTCAAAAACCAAATTTCTCATGTTATTCCAATAGGCCATTTTTAATTTTACATACATCATTTTTTGAACTTTTTCATCATATTCCACATTTTTAAATTTATAATTATCTAAATATTTTTTATAATCTCTTGTAATCATTTTCATTGATTTTATAATTTTAGTTTTAGTTTTTTCTAATTCATCCACATATTCTGATTTTCCTTCGTCATTTTTACTTTCATTAATTGATTTTTGATAATTATAATACATTTCGCATAAAAGATTTAATTGTTGTTCTTTATCATCTTTTTTCCAATTTTCAAAAATGATTTTAAATGTCACCAATTTTTTATTAATATCTACTATCTGATCATTTTTAATCATATTATAAATTTCAGATGATTTTTGAACAATTAATTCTTCTTTTTCAACCCTATTTTTACCGATTATAAAATCATTAAATTTATTAATCATAAGAATACTTACTATAAATTTAGAATCAAGTAAATTTTCTTCTATTTCATGTTTTTCAGATAAATAATCTAAAAAATTTTTTATAATGGTATAGTCTTCTTTGATTCCCTCTGAACGTAAAAAATCTGTAATTTCATCAAATTGTATATCATCCTCTAATTTATTCCAAACTTTTGTTTTTTTTAAATTACTTATATGATTTTCCATTTATTTATTTTTAATATTATTATATTCTAAATTTTCCGAAATTTAGCTTAATTAATTTAATTTCGAATTATATATCAATAATGTCTATAGTAAAAAGGAGAGATTGTAATTTTAATCTTAAAAATGTTAAATTTAGGGAAGGGCAAACATATTATGTTATGAAATTATCTTATAATGAAGGTTTTGGTAAATTAAACAGATTTCATGATTTATTTGATAGAAATATTATGTCAATTCATCATTATTATATCTTAATTGATACTTTAGATAGAAATAATAAAAAATGTTACACCAGTTTAGGTTTGGTAAAGGGTGGAAAAACTTCATTAAAAAGTAAAGGTTTTACAGAAATTCAAACACCGGATGTTCATGTATCTGTGTGTGCACATTTATTAAATAAAAATTCTGATTCTTTTTTTAAAAATTTACCATGTCTTCCTAATAAAAACAATTATTTACGTGGTAATAAAAGATTTTGGGGTAAAAAAATTGGAGAAGGAAAATTAAATAAATTTCAATTAAAAATTCTTAATTATTTTATTAATAATGCTGTTAAAGAAAAACATGGATATAAAGCACCTTTACCGTTTAAATTTGCATTTTTAAGTAGATTTTGTAATTTAAATATTCCTTCTAATAAAGTTAATTATTTTAATTGTCAAAATTTCGCAAGAAAATTTCATACCAAATCAAAAAAACTTTATGATGATATTATTAAATATTCAAAGGATATTAATTTTAATAAAATTATTGACCCTAAAACAGGAAAAATACATAATTTAAAATCTAAAAAAGGGAAACAAATTATAAATAATTATGAAACTTATATAAATGATAATAATTGAATTTGATTTTAATATCTAATGATATATTAAAATGGATTTTAAAACTAGACCTGATTGCAATCTAAACCTAAAAAATGTTAAATTTAAAATTGGACAGAAATATCATTTAATGAAATTATCTTATAGTAAAGGATTTACAAATTTAGCTGAATTATATAATATTTTTGATTACCGTGTTTTACCAGCTCATCACCATTATATATTAATTGATACAATTGGTAAAGATAATAAAAAATGTTTTACTAGTATTGGTTTGATTAAAAAAATATACGATCAACAATCTAATGAATTACTAACCGGAATTCAATCACCAGATATACAAGTATCTGTATGTTCCTATCTTTTAAATAAAGACGTAGGTAATTATTTTGAAAAAAAAAATAATTGCCTTCCTCACGATAAATTTTGGTTAAATAGTGTAGATAAAAGAGTTTGGGGTAAAAAAATTGGAGAAGGAAAATTAAACAAATATAATATTAAAATATTGAATTATTTTATAAATAATGCTAAAAAAGAAAAACATGGATTTATTGCTCCTCTTCCATTTAAATTTGCATATTTAAGCAATTTTTGTAATTTAATGTTTAAAAAAGATAAAAAAAATTATTTTAATTGTCATAGTTTTACAAAACAATTTCATGAAAATCCAAAAAATCTTTATGATGATATTATTAAATATTCTAAGGACGTTAATTTTGATAAAATTATTGATCCTGAAACAGGTAAAATACATAACGTAGATTCACAAATTGGAAAAAATATAATTAAAAAATATGAAGACTATGTAACAAAAAATAAAAAAAGAGTTAGTGTCAAAAAATTGATAAAAATGGCTATTGCTAAATCTAAATCTCATTCTAAAAAAAATAAAATTTAGTTATATTCTAATTATTAGTAAAATCATGATCAATATAATTTTTGTATCGATTATAAAAAACCAACTTATTTAAAAATTCAGTTTCATTTAAACTTTTTTCAAACAAAAATTTATATTTTTTATCATTATCAACAATAATTTGAGATTTTTTCTCTTTAATTATTCTTTTAAATAAGGTATTATTCATTACATGAACTATACTCCATTTCCAATATTTGTATTTTATTTTATTTATATACATTTCTTTATATTTTTCAATACATTCATTTAATAAAAAATTATTTTTATAACTTAAAATAAAATGTGGATTTAAGTGGGATTTTGGAGGTAATCTTGAAATACAAGTTACAAAATAATCATCATCTTCAATATATTTATTTAGTGGTAAAATTGGTTCAATATCTGCATCAATATATAAACCACCATATTTATATAAAATACATAGGCGCCAAAAATCTGATTTTATCGGTCCATCTTTTATATAATTAAAAATGTCTAAATAAAGTTGCCCATATTCTCTAAACAAAAAATCTTGACATGACTTATCATCATATAAATTAATTTTCCAATCAGGATTTAATTTTTCCCAATTTTTTGAATAAATTTTAATGTCATCTGTTTTTTTATGACACATATAGATAACTTTTGGAATCATAATATTATATATTACTTTGAAAATTTATAATATTGTTAATTTCAATTATCAAAAAAATAATATTATATTTATGATAATTTTTCGCAACAATAATCTAAAACACTATCAGCATTCGCAGAATTATTCATATACACCCAATCCTGTGTATTATGCTCATAGCCGTATTTTTCAATATTTCTTTCTTCTCTCTCATCGATTTTTTTTATTGTCTCG